>Ga0326726_10000409_pt1 | contig 41027 bp, 30 predicted proteins | sample MHFenrmetagenome_2_FD_207603 | JGI IMG/M metagenome (GOLD analysis project Ga0326726, IMG submission 207603) | Lab enriched peat soil microbial communities from Michigan Hollow, Ithaca, NY, United States - MHF15MN | ecosystem: Environmental > Terrestrial > Soil > Wetlands > Peat | place: USA... | reverse complement strand
GCCCGCCGTCCATCTTCGTGCTCGTCGGTCTCCAGGGCAGCGGCAAGACGACGACCTGCGGCAAGCTGGCCCGGTACGTCCGCAGCCTCGGCCGGAACCCCTTGCTCGTCTCGTTCGACCTGAAGCGGCCGGCGGCCCAGGACCAGCTGCGGACGATCGCCGCGGGTCTCGGCATCCCCTTCTACGAGATGACGCCGGCCCGCATGGCCGCCCCGAAAGAGGCCCTCAAGGAGCTTCAGGCCTATGCCGCGAGCCGGGGCCACGATCCCCTCATTGTCGATACGGCGGGGCGCCTGCACATCGACGACGAGCTCATGGCCGAGCTGCGCCTGGTCAAGGACATCCTCGACCCCATCGAGACGATCTATGTCGGCGACGCCATGACCGGCCAGGATGCCGTCCGCAGCGCCCAGGCCTTCGAAGAGCGCATCGGCCTCAGCGCGGTCATCCTGACAAAGCTCGACGGCGACGCCCGCGGCGGCGCGGCCCTCTCGATCGTCTCCGCCACGGGCCGGCCCATCAAGTTCATCGGCGTCGGCGAGAAGCCCGACCAGCTCGAGGTCTTCCACCCCGAGCGCATGGCCTCGCGCATTCTCGGGCTGGGCGATATGCTGTCGCTCATCGAGAAGGCCCAGGAGACGGCCGACCTGGCCGAAGCTGAGGACATGGCCCGCAGACTCCAGAAACAGGAGTTTACCCTCGAGGATTTCAAGAAGCAGATCGCCCAGATGAAGAAGATGGGCTCGCTCGCCGACCTGCTCGGCCACCTGCCCCAAGTCGGGCCGTTCAAGGGCCTGGCCAAGGCCCAGGTCGACGAGGCCCAAATGGCCCACTTCAGCGCCATCATCGATTCGATGACGCCGGAGGAACGGCGGAACCCGAAGATCCTCAACGGCAGCCGCCGGGCCCGCATCGCCCGGGGCAGCGGCCGGCCCGTGCACGAGATCAATCAGCTGGTCAAACAGTTCCTGGACATGCAGCGGATGATGAAGAGCGCTTCCGTCCGGAAGATGCTCGACGGCGCGAAATAGCCCGTTTCTAGCGGCCTTCGAGCCTGATTTAGTCACGAATCGAGGCGGCCTCAGATGCGAGGCCCGAGGGGTGAAGCTGTACTTTTTGGTACTGCGAATCCCCGAGAACGAAGCAGATGGGGCCGGATCGTTCGCCCGGAGGGCAAAAACGCCCGATAGAAGAAGAGACAAATACGGGCGTTTTTGTGAATAAGTCAGGCTAGGAGGTGCTCGACGCACTCCAGCCAGAAAGCGGCATAGTCCTCCCAGAAGACGAAGTTCAGGCCCCAGTGGGGAGCGGGATCGGACATGTAGGCCAGGACCCGGCCGCGGCCGCAGTTGCGGATGGCCAGGAGGGGGTCGCCCATGTCCCGGACCTCGAGCAGGACCCGGCCCTCGGGGACGGAGATCGTCTTGTTGTAGCCCAGGATGGGCGGCATCGTCCGGAAGTTCACCGCTTTGAAGAACCGCTCGCCGGCGGCCGTGAGCTCGGCGTCGAAACCCTCGGTGCTCTCGATGAGATCCTCGTGCTCGAGGCAGCGCACCGGCAGGACCTCGCGCAGCCGGGTCCGGCCCCAGCCGCCCTTGCCCTGCTCGCCCGTGAAGGAGTACCAGCCGCCCAGGAACATGGCCGCCCGGCCTTCCTTGATGGCCTCGACCGTCAGGCGGATCCGGTCCGGGAAGGTCAGGACGGCTTTGCCGAACTTCTCGCGCTCGAAGAAGTTCGGGGCCAGCTGGAACAGCTTGGCGTCGACGTCGCTGAAGACGAGGACGTCGTATTCGGCCAGGATGCGCTCGTAATCGCCCGGCCCCAGCCGGTTGTAGAAATCCCAGGCCGGCACGGACTCGACCTGGTGCTTGCCGGTGGATTCCAGGGCCTCCTTGAGCCACTTGCCGTAATTGAAGATGTCCAGGCCCTTGGGGGAGTGATAGAACGGCGTTTCCGCGAAAACCGGTCCGGTCAGGACCGCCCAATCGCCCACATAGTAGATCTTGGCCATCCCTGGTCTCCTTCCGGGCCAAGGATAGCAGAGAATGCCCGCGATAGGAAGCCTGAAGGAGGTGTCCTCTCTGGGGGACAGGGCCCTTTCGGCAGTTGACTTTGGTCTTAGATTCCGTTATCATTTTCGCGCACAATTACCTCTACCACGGGAAGTGAAACCACAATGATAACCATGCGCTTGATGAGATTTGGCACCAAGAAGAAGCCGACGTACCGGATCGTGGTGATGGACTCCAAGAGGGCCCGTCAGAGCCAGGCCCTCGACACCCTGGGCACCTACACCCCGCTCGACGAGCCCGCCGGGGTCAAGCTGGACCTCGCAAAGGCCAAGATGTGGATCGCCAAGGGCGTCCGCCCCTCGAGCACGGTCCAGTCCCTTTTGGACCGGCTTTCCAAGCCCGTGAAGAAGCCCGCTTGATGATGTGACCGCATAAAGGAGGAGGTTGCCCGTGAAAGAACTTGTAGAGCTCATTGCCAAAGCCCTGGTCGACCAGCCCGATCGCGTGCAGGTGTCCCTACTCGAAGGCGAGCAGACGACCATCCTCGAGCTCAAAGTCGCTCCGGAGGACCTCGGCAAGGTGATCGGGAAGCAGGGACGGACGGCGCGGGCCATCCGCATCATCCTGGGCGCCGCCGGGATGAAGCTGAAGAGGCGCTTCAATCTCGAGATCATTGAAAAGGGCTGACCTCGTCGCCCTCGGCAGGGTCGCCCGGAGCCAGGGGCGGGACGGCCGGATCAAGCTCCGGCTCAACGAGAAGGGGCCGACCGGGTTCGTGGGCCGGACGGTCTACATGGAACGGGACCACGATCTCAGACCCTACGAGGTCGAGTCGCTGACCCTCGACCGCAACGCGTACTTCCTGAAGCTCAAGGGTGTCGACACCCTCGAGGCGGCCGACGCGCTCGCCGGCCGCGAGATATATGCCGCCGAGTCGGATTTCCGGGGGCTCGGCGGGGATCGTTTTTACGACTTCCAGATCATCGGCTGCCGGGTCCGGACCCAGGGCGGGGCCGAGGTCGGGACGGTCGCCGCTGTGCTGGCGGCCGGCGGGCCCGCCCTCCTCGTCGTCAGACGGGGGGACGAGGACGTCTATGTGCCCTTTATCGAGGCGATCTGCGTCAAGGTGGACCCGGAGGCGCGCGAGGTCGTGATCGACCCGCCCGACGGCCTTTTGGACTTGAATGAGATTTGATATAATCACCATTTTCCCGGAGATGTTCACCGGCATCTTTTCGGGCGGGGTCGTCAAGAGGGCCCTGGACCGGGACATCCTCCGCGTCGAGGTGCACGACCTGCGGGATTTCACCACCGACAAGCACCGCCAGGTCGATGACCGGCCCTTCGGGGGCCTGGAAGGAATGGTCTTGAAGCCCGAGCCGATCTTTCGCGCCGTCGAGGCCGTCCGCGAGGACGCCGGGGCCAGGGTCTATCTGCTCTCGCCCCAAGGGCGGACCCTGGACGCCGGATTGGCGCGCGAGCTGGCCGCGGAGCGTCAGGTCATCCTCATCTGCGGGCGCTACGAAGGCGTCGACGAGCGCGTGGCCGACGACCTCGTCGACGGCGAGATCTCGATCGGCGATTACGTCCTGTCGGGCGGCGAGCTGGCCGCGGCCGTGGTCATCGACGCGGCGGCCCGGTTCGTGCCCGGGGTCGTCGGCAAGGAAGGGTCGGTGCGGAACGACTCCTTCAGCGACGGCATCCTGGACTATCCGCAGTACACGCGGCCGCGCGAGTTCCGCGGCCTCAAAGTGCCGGCCGTGCTCTTCTCCGGCGACCACAAGAAGATCGAGCACTGGCGGCGGACCAAAGCCTTGGAAAAAACGGCCCGGCTGAGGCCGGACCTCGTCGGGCGCGAAGCCCAATCCCCGGACAACCGGAAGCCCGTGAAGGACATTCCGAACGAAAGGAAGAACACATGAACCTCATCGATGCGATCGAGGATAAACAGCTCAAGAAGGACCTCACGCCCTTCAATGTCGGCGACACCGTCAAGGTCCACGTCATCATCCGGGAAGGCGACAAGGAGCGCATCCAGGTCTTCCGCGGCGACGTCATCGGCAAGCGCGGCGGCGGGGTCCGGGCCACCTTCACGGTGCGCAAGGTCTCCTTCGGCGTCGGCGTCGAGCGCGTCTTTCCCCTCCACTCCAAGATGATCAAGACGATCGAGGTCGTGCGCAAGGCCAGCGTCCGCCGGGCCAAGCTCTATTACCTGCGCGACCTCAAGGGCAAAGCGGCCCGCCTCAAAGAAGACCAGGGCTAATACGGGCTCTGTGGCCAGCTTCCGCCTCGAGAAGGAGCTCGCCCGCGGCGGGGCGCGGCTGATCGCCGGCGTCGACGAAGTGGGACGGGGGTCCCTCTTCGGCCCGGTCGTGGCTGCCGCCGTCATCCTGCCGCCCGACTGGCTCGTCCGCCGGCCGCCGGCCTGGGTCAGCGACATCGACGATTCCAAGCTCGTGGCCGCCCCGAAGCGCTCCGCCCTGGCCTCCGCCCTGCTGCGGGAGGCCGTCGGCGTGGGCGTCGGCCTGGCTTCGGCCACCGAGATCGACGCCGTGAACATCTACGAGGCCTCCCGCCTGGCCATGATCCGGGCCATCGAGAGCCTGCCCGAGCGGCCCGAGGTCCTGTTGGTTGACGGGTTCCCGCTAAAAGAGTTAAATTACCGCCAGATGGGCATCCCGCGGGGGGACCGGACCAGCCGGTCGATCGCCGCGGCGTCCATCGTGGCCAAAGTTTTCCGGGATGGGCTCATGACGATCTTCGACGCGCTGTACGACGGCTATGGCCTGGCGCGGAACAAGGGCTACGGAACGGAAGAGCACCTCCGGGCGTTGAAGGAACGGGGGCCGACGGGCTTGCACCGGGCCTCCTTCAAGCTGGGCTGAGGACGGCGTCGTGACCGTACGGACCGACCGGATCAAGATCATCGAGCAGGCCGAGAAGTTCGTCCGCACCGGCCGGGTCCGCGAAGCCATCGCCGAGTACGAGAAGCTGGCCCTGGGCGATCCCCAGGATGTCGGCACGCTGAACATCATCGGCGATCTCTACATCCGCGTCGGCCAGAACGACCGGGCCATCCGCGCCTTCCAGCGCGTGGCCGAGGAATACGAGCGGCGCGGCCTCTTCTCCCAGGCCCTGGCCATCTGCAAGAAGATCCACAAGCTGACCCCGGAGGCCGCGGACTACGCGCTCAAGCTCGGCGACCTCTACGCCCAGCAGGGCTTCATCGCCGACGCCAAGTCCATCTTCTCCCAGGTGGCCGGGCGCGCCGCCGGGGCCGGCAAGACCGACGAAGCGATCGCCATCTTCGACAAGATCGTCAAGCTCGACCGGGAGGACCATGACGCGCGGCAGGCCCTGGCCCGGCTCTACCGGCAGTCCGGCCACATCGACGCGGCCATCGAGCAGCTCAACGAGAGCGCCGACGTCCGCATCGAGAAGGGCCAGCTCGACGCCGCGGCGGCCGCTCTGGCCGAGGCCATGTCGCTGCGGCCGGGGGACCCTCGGAGCGTCGTCAGCCTGGTCGAGGTCTACAAGAAGCAGGGGCATCCCGCCCAGGCCGTGGCCCTGCTCGAGAAGGAACTCGAAGGGGCGCCCGACAGCATCCAGTTCCTCAACATCCTCGGCAACATCCATTTCGAGGCCGGCGAGACCAAGAAGGCCGAAGAGATCTTCACCCGGATCGTCACTTCCCATCCGCTCAACGTCAACGCCCGCATCAAGCTCGGGCGCATCCAGATCCTCAAGGACAAGCTCGACCAGGCCTACGAGCTGTTCGAGCCCCTGATCAACAACCTGGTCAAGAAGCACCGGGACGAAAAGGCCATCGGCCTGCTGGGGCTCATCCTCGAGAGCCAGAAGCCCCACCTGCCGGCCCTCGAACGCCTGGCCCTGATCTATCGGTCGAACAAGGAAGCCAAGAAGCTCGAGGTCGTCGACCGGGCCATCCTCGACGAGCTCAAGCGGCTCGGCGAGAAGGAGCGCCTGGTCGGCGTCTATGCGGAGCTGCTCGGGCTCCGACCCGACGACGCCGACCTGGGCCGCGAAGCCCGGGCCCTGCGCCAGGATCTGAAGCTGCCGGTCGACGACGTGGTCGAGGAGGTCCCGGACCTTTCGGACAAGGACCGGGAGGCGATCCGGGAAGCCATGGGCCAGGCCGACCTCTATCTCCAGCAGGGCCTGGTCCGGGTGGCGCGGCGGCTCCTCGAGAACCTGCGCTTCCGCTATCCCGAGGATCCCCAGATCATGCGGAAGATCGCCGTGCTCGACGAGGTCCGGACCCACCTCGACGAGAACGAGATCCGGCGCCGGGTCGAGAAGACGACCGTCCTCGAGGCCCAGTACAAGGAGCGGCTGGCCGGCAAGAAGAGCGAGGACAAGAAGGCGGAAGAGCAGCCGAAGGCCGAACCCGCGATGGCGGAGGCCAAAGCTCCGGAGACCGTGACGGCGGCCGCGCCGGCCGAGAGACCCAAGGCGGTCGAGAAGCCCAAGCCGGCCCCCTTCAAGGCCGAGGTCCTCGAAGGCGAGAAGGTCAGCACCGCCGACATCTTCGCCGAGACCGACATCGTCCCCTTCGTCGGCGAGGGCGGCGAGCGCCTGTATTACGACCTTGGTGATGAGGCCGCGGCGGAGCTCGGTTGGCTGGCCTCGGCCCGGGCCCTGCAAACGGGCGGGGAGGCCCTGCCGGTCGAGCATGAGCTGGGTGAGATCGTGGCCGCGTTCCGCGACGATCTCAGGAGCAAGGTCGCCAGCTCCGACCCCTCGACCCATTACGAGCTCGGCCTGGCATACATGGGCCAGGGGCTCATGGCCGAGGCCGTCGAGGAGCTGACCGAGGCGGCCAACGACCCCAAGCTGGCCGCCGAATGCTACACGGCGCTGGCCGAAGCCTACAAGCAGCGCGGCGACCCCGCGGAAGCCCAGAAGTGGGCGGACAAGGTCAAGTAGGGTTTCGGGAGATCCCTCTCTCCGGCTTTGCTCAGGGCATTGCCCACCTACCGCAGCGAACAACGTGAGCGGAGGGCAGAAATCTGCCGGAGCATACACGGAGGCGGATTTCTGCGAGATATCTTCAGAAAGCGCTTTCACGGGGATCTTCGAGGCAACACCCTTCGCCGCCTCGAGAGCGATTCCCGGAAATGGGAGAATAGAAAAAAAAGAGGGACGGTCCCGCTTCGGGGACAGTCCCTCTCACAGGATCAAGATCAGTCGAGGACCTTGGCGGAAATGATGAGGACGAGCCCCTTGTCGCCGCCGTCGAGCTTGGACACGCCCACGACCGTCCGCTCGCCGGACTTGATGTTGAGCGTGCTCTCGATGGGGACGGTGACGTTGACGACGGGCTGAGGTTTTCCTTCCTTGTCCTGGGTCATCCCGAGCCGCTCGATCTGCCGCAGGCGGACCTCCGTCTTGATCGTCGGGGCCTTGGGATCGCCGGCCACGTCGGGCATCAGGGCCAGCTCGAACTCGGCTTTCGGGCCGAGCACGACGGAAGCCCGGTCCCGGTTGACGACGCGCAGCAGCGTCGAGTCGAGGAGCGTGTAGCCCTTGTAGCGAAGCAGCTTGCCGAGCTCCTTGATGACCGGGTCGTTCTTGAGCTCGGGATCCGTCGCCATGTCCGTCTCCGAGCCCAGGATGAGCTGGACCGTGTAGAGCACGTCCGCCGGCTTGACGTCGAGCTCGCGGATGGCCGCCAGGATCTTCTCGACATTCTCCGGCGTGTCGCTGACCGTCAGGACGTTCGGCATATTAGACCCCACATTGATATGGCCGTCCCGGCTGACATACGCGTAAAGCAAGCTCATGATGTCCTGCCCTCGGACGTATTTGAGCTTGACGAGCTCGGTGCGGAGGTTCATGGTCTTTGCCGGCTGGTTCTGCGACGCCGCGGCGGCCTGGTCTTCGGCCAGGGCTGGCAGCACGATCGCCAGCGTGAACGCGAGCGCGAGAAGCGCGATCAATGTCTTTTTCATTCGTGATCTCCTTTCCACTCGAAATTTCTGTCCAGGATCCAAACCACCTGGAGCCCGCTTTCGGGCGAAACCATGTGGATGGCTACCTTGTCTTGGGTTTTGTCGAAGTTGGCCGCGAGCGCCGGGCCTTCCGGCGCCGGCCTCGGGATCGACGGCCCCTTGAAAAGAACCGCCATAATGACCAAGCTCAACAGCGCCCCCGCCACCGCTGCGGCGGCCCAACGAGGCCGCATCCATGTCGCGGCCCCGGCGCCTTGCTCCGCCCGGCCGGGCGCGGCATTTGTTGCCGCCGCCACTCGCACCATCAGGGCCCGCCATTCGCCGGCGGACCAATCGGCGACGACCTCGGCCCGGGCTTCCGCCCTGATCGCGGCGAGGTCTTTTCGGAAGGCCTCGAGCTCGGCCCGGCAGCCGGGGCAACGGGCGATGTGCGCGCGCATCGCCCGCGCCTGCCGCGGGCTGAGATCGTCCCCCGCCGCGAGCGGGATCAGCCGATGGAGCTTTCGGCACGTCATCGGTCCTCCTTGAGATGGGGAAAGTCCTGCCGGATCGCCAGTCGCAGTTTTTTCCGGGCCGACGACAGGCTGACCCGGACCGATAGGCTCGAGCAGCCCAACGCCCGGGACGTCTCCCGGATGTCGAGCTCTTCGAGGTCCCGGAGCACGAAGACCTCGCGCTCTCGCGGGCTGAGCACCGCCAGGGCGCTCATGACTCCCGAATATGTCTCCCGCCGGTCCAACCTAGCTTCGGGGTCCGCGGGCGCCGCCGCCCGGTCGATGACCTCGGGGAAGGCCGCCCGCTCCCGGCTGATCCGGCGGCCCCGGTCCCGGGCCGCGTTGGCCGCGATCTGGAAAAGCCAGTTCCGGAACGGGTGGCTCGGGTCGAAGCTGCGCAGGGAGCGATAAGCCCGGAGAAGCGCTTCCTGGACGACGTCCAGGGCCTCCTCGCGGTTCCCGGTCAGCCGCGCGGCCAAGGCCAGGAGCGGCCCCCGGTAGGGGGTGACCAGAGGCTCGAAAGCCTCGGTGCGGCCGGCGAGAACCATGGCAATGAGCTCCTTCTCCGTCTCATTCATCCGCATGGCTATACCGGGGCCGGGTTGGAAATGTTAAGGACTTGGCTTCGGCTCTCTTGAGGATATCACGGAGCCGCGGCCACGATAAAAAGGAGGTTTTCTTTACCTCTCCCATTTCCGGGATTCCCTCTCGAGGCGGCGAGGGATGTTGCCTCGAAGATTCCCGTCCGTGGAGGGGGGACCCTAAGGGGGGAACCGGACGACTGGTTCCCGGGGGGCCGGGGAGCGAGAGGCATATCCCGAGCAAAGCCGGAGAGGGGAATCCCCGGCCTTCAGCCGCCGATGTGGATGAGGTCCTTGACCTCTTTGAAGACCTCGAGCACCCGGTCGACCTGGGCGTCCGTGTGGGTCGCCATGTAGCTCGTCCGCAGGCACGAGAACTCGGGCGGGACGGACGGTGGCAGGGCCACGTTGGTGTAGATGCCCTCCTTGAAGAAGACCTTCCAGGCTTCCAAAGCCTTCATCATGTCGCCGATGACGATCGGGATGATGGGCGTCTCCGTCTCGCCGATGTTGTAACCCATGCCCCTGAGCTCGCCGCGGACGCGCTCGGCGATCTTGTTGACCCGCTCGACCCGCTCCGGCTCCTGCTCGAGGACGTCCAGGCAGGCCAGGACCGTGGCCACGTTGGACGGTGGCAGGCTGGCGCTGAACATGAACGGCCGGGCGAACATCTGGATGAAATGGACGGCCTCCTTCGGCCCGGAGATGAAGCCGCCGACAGAGGCGAACGATTTGCTGAACGTGCCCATGATCAGGTCGACCTCGTCCTGCATGCCGAAATGGAAGCCCGTGCCCCGGCCGCCGCCGAGGACGCCCAGGGCGTGGGCGTCGTCGGACATGAAGCGGGCGCCATACTTCCGGCAGATGGGGATGATCTCGGGCAGCTTGGCGATGTCGCCGCCCATGCTGAAGACGCCGTCGGAGATGACCAGCTTGGCCGGCCCCTCCGGCAGGGACTTCAGAACGTTCTCGAGGTCGGCCGGGTCGTTGTGCTTGTAAAAGCGGGTGTGGACGTTCTTCATGACCTTGGCCATACGCACGCCGTCGATGATGCTGGCGTGGACCTCCTTGTCCGTGATGATGATGTCGTCCTTGCCCATGATGGCCGGGATCGAGCCCAGGTTGACCTGGAAGCCGGTGCTGAAGACGAGCGCCGCTTCTTTGGCGGTGTACTTGGCCAGCCGCTCTTCGAGCTGGATGTGGAGGTCGAGGGTGCCGTTGAGGAAGCGCGAGCCGGTGCAGCTCGTGCCGAACTTCTTGATCGCCTCGATGGCCGCTTCTTTGACCTTGGGGTGGTTGGTCAGCCCGACATAGTTGTTCGAGCCGATCATGATGTACTTCTTGCCTTCGATGTAGACTTCCGTCCCCTCGGCGTGCTCGATGGGGATGAAGTAGGGGAAGAGGCCCATGGCTTGGGCCGTCCGCGGATTGGTCGGATAGCCGTACTTCTGGGCGACCTTGGGATCGGAATAGAAGCCCTTGCACTTTTCGAAGAGGTCCATGATTACGTCCTTTGGAGGATTTCCGGCCTATCAGTATAGAATTCCCCGCCCCTTGTGTCAATTTCAGGCGGGGAAAAGGTGACGGGCGTTGACGTCCCCAATTCCCCGCCCCTTGTGTCAATTTCAGGCGGGGAAAAGGTGACGGGCGTTGACGTCCCCAATTCCCCGCCGGATGTGTCAATTTTCGGCCCGGACCAGGCCAGGGGGCGATCCCCACGCGGGACCGTCTCGTGTGCCGGCGGCTTTGGGGGGCTGTCCCCGGAGGGATCTCGAAGGCTTCTACCGGAGGGGACTGTCCCTCTGGTCCCGGGACCCACCGCCCCTGATCGGCCTGGTCAGGCAGGTCGGCCCGCCCGCCCCTTTGACCGAGATCTCTCGGCCTGCATAGCTGAGGACCTCCAGGCCGGCCTTCTCGAGCCGGGCCGCCGTTCGCGGATTGCCGGCCAGGGCCAGGCACCGGCCCGACCCCAGGGCCAGGACGTTGGTTCCCATGGTCGGATACTCCTCGTCCAGGACCTCGACGAGCTCGAAGCCCATGTCGAGCAGGCGCCGGCGGAAAGGCACGACAAGCAAGCGGGAATAAACCAAGAGCCGGCGGTCGCCGACGGGGCTGAGCATCGACATCAGGTGGAGCACGTCGCCAGGACCCTCCCAGTGGGGCAGGGGGACCCCGATGACCTCGACGCCGTCGGGACGCACGATCTCCGCGAGCTGCCGGACGCCCTCGGCGTTCGTCCTGTAGCCGAGGCCGGCGGCCACGGTCTCGCCGTCCAGCCAGACGATGTCCCCGCCCTCGAGAGTCCCGGGCGCCTGGATCTCGCCGGCGACCGGCCAGCCGGACTGGTCGCAGACGGCCCTGATCGCGTCGGGCTCGCCGTTCCGGAGCGCCTTGCCCATCCGGGCCATGACCAGCCCCCGGGGCGACTCGACGGCCGCGTCCCGGACATAGATCGAATCGAGGCCGGTTCCATCATCAGCGGGCAAAAAGTGGACCTCCACCGCGGCCCGGCGCAGGATCTCGGCCAGGACGTCATATTCCCTGCAGGCCCCAAGAAAATCCGGTTCCTCCAAGTAGTTCAGGGCCCTCCATCCCTGCCGGACGTCCAGCTGGCTCTTCCAGGCCTCCCGGGGGTGCTTGAGAAGGAGTCTCCGGATCGGGCCGACTTCTGACAGTCCGTTCTCGGCCATTGGCTTGCCTTTCGACCCTTTGCCGTCGTTCGTCATCCAGGGCATCTTATCCCGGACCGCGGCCTCAGTAAAGGGCTCGTTGCCGCGGACGCGGAAATCCGCTACTATCCCGTCGATGATCCGACGCTCCCCCCGTTCCTCCGAGGTCGCGGCCTTTCTGGCGCTGCTCGGGTTCCATGTGGCCCATGTCCTCGAAGAGATCGCCGGCGGCTTCTTCCTTCGAGACAAGCTCGGGCTGCCCGCGTTCGCGGCCGTGAACGGAGCTCTCTTCTGCCTCTCGCTGGGCATCTTCTATTTTTGGCTGACCGGCCACCGCTGGGCCCGCCCTTTGAGCGCTCTCTACGCCGGCGTCATGGTTCTCAACGGGATCGGCCACAATGTCCTGACCTTGGCGACAGGCCGCTATAGGGGCGGCTATGCCGGCGGGTTCTCGGGGATCGGGCTGGTCCTCTCAGGGCTCTGGCTGCTGTCTCTGCTCCGCCGGTGGGGCCCCGGCGGCCGGCCCGAGACCGGGAGGCCGGACTCCGGGCCAGGGTCCCAAGCCGATGAAAAATAATGAGATAGGAAGGAATTTCAGTTTTTTCTGGATTTCTCCCCCAAGATACTGTAAAATTTTCCGGACATCAGAGGAGGTACGAATGAAGATACTGTCACGACTGTCTCTCGTCCTGGTTCTGGCTGTCAGCCTGACGACGGGCCTGATGGCCAACGGCCTGAACCTGAACGGGACCGGCGCCAAGTCCGACGCTATGGGCGGCGCGTTCGTCGGCCTGGCCAACGACTTCAGCGCGGCGTACTGGAATCCGGCCGGCCTGGCCCAGATCACGAAGGCCAGCTTCTCCCTGTACGGCGCGGCCATCCTGCCCTCCGGGTCCTATGCGTTCTCCGCGGCCGGCGTCGACGCCAAGTCGGTCGCCAAGGCCTACATGATCCCGGGCGGGGGCTATTTCCAGCCCCTCGGCAAGCGCGTCGTCATCGGCATCTATGTGTACGCCCCCTCGGGCGCCGGCGCGGATTGGAACGGCGCGGACCTGGCCGCCCTGTCCGGCGGCAAGCCCTTCAGATGGCACAGCATGCTCGGGATCTTCACCGCCTCGCCCTCCATTGCCGTCAAGATCACGGACCAGGTCATGGTCGGCGCCACGGTGGACGTGAACTACGGCCTGCTCGACATGGCCCAGCCGTTCGCCCTCGGCCAGTATACCGAGGAGCTGAGGGGCCTGGCGGTCGGCGGGACCTTCGGCCTGCTGGTCAAGCCCATCAAGCAGTTCAGCTTCGGCGTGACCTACAAGCTGCCCTTCACGGCCAAGCTCAAGGGCGATGTCACGATCCCGGCCGCTCCCCTCGTCGGGGCCAGCTCCGACGTTGACACCGGGACGCGCAAGGCGACCTGGCCGATGTGGCTGGCCGGCGGCGTGGCCATCAAGCCCATCGACAAGCTGACCATCACGGCCGACGTCCAGTACACCAACTGGAAGAAGATGCAGACGATCCCGATCACCTTCGCGGATCCCACCTGGAACGCCGTTTTCGGCACGGGCGGCCCCTATGACCGGGTCGATGAGCTGCTCTGGAAGAACACCACGATGCTCCGCTTCGGGGCGGAATATTATGTCACCGACGCCCTGGCCCTCCGGGCCGGCTATACGTCCGACCCGAACCCCGGCCCGATCGAGACCCAGAACGTCCTGCTGCCCGAGTTCAAGTACAACTGGTTCACCTTCGGCTTCGGCTATAGCTCGGCGCATTTCGTCGTCGACGCCGCGATCCAATACGGCAAGGGCGCCGATGTCACCGTGCCCCTTGGCGAGGGTGCCATGCCCGGCGTTCACGGCATGAAGATGTGGGTGCCCAGCCTCGACTTCACCTACAAGTTCTAAGCGTTCGCACGTTCCGGCCCGGGCCCTCTCTTTGCCGAGAGGGCCCGGGCGTTCTTTTCCCGCCTTCAAATTGACCCTGTCCGCGCCTTTGTGGTATAAGGCCCCTTGGCATCGGATAGCCGGTTCATGAGGATCTCGCCCGCTCCCGCGCTCCGTCGATACCTATTCCGCTCCCTTGGCTCCCCACTCCCTCCCGCGCTGGTCTCCCGGTCCGCCGATCCCGTCAAAATCTGCCCGTAAGGAAGGTGTAAGATGGACGAAACCAAAAAGACCTCCTCGCCCGCCGAGTCCTCCTGGAGCCGGCGCAAGTTCCTGGGCGCCGCCTCGGCCGCCGCGGCCGGCGTGATGGTCGTGCCCCGGCACGTCGTCGGCGCGACCCCCCAGCGCCGGGCCCCGAGCGACACCGTGAACATCGCCTGCGTCGGCGTCGGCGGCATGGGCTACTCCGACGTCCGCGGCTGCCGCACCGAGAACGTCGTCGCCCTCTGCGACGTCGACGACGAGCAGATGGCCAAGCTCCTCCGCTCCGACGAGCTCGAGCCGAAAGAGAAGGCCATGTTCGACAAGGCCGTCAAGTACCGCGACTGGCGGCGCCTCCTCGAGAAGGAAAAGGGCATCGACGCCGTGACCGTCACGACGCCGGACCACAACCACGCCGTCATCGCCATGGGCGCGATCAAGCTGGGCAAGCACGTCTACGTCCAGAAGCCGCTGACCCACACGATCAAAGAGGCCCGGACCCTGGCCGAGGCCGTCAAGGGCACGAAGCTGGCGACGCAGATGGGCAACCAGGGCCACGCCGGCGAGGGCGCCCGCCTCGTCTGTGAGTGGATCTGGGCTGGCGCCATCGGCAACGTCACGGAGGTCCACTGCTGGACCAACCGGCCCATCTGGCCCCAGGGCGGGATCGACGCGCCGGCGGAGATCCCCTCGGTGCCCGGGACGCTCGACTGGGACGTCTGGCTCGGTCCGGCGCCCTACCGGCCCTACCACCCGGCCTACGCCCCCTTCAAGTGGCGCGGCCTGTGGGACTTCGGCACCGGCGCCCTGGGCGACATGGGCGCCCACATCATGGACCAGCCGTTCTGGGCCCTCAAGCTCAAGTCGCCCATCAGCGTCCAGGCCTCCTCGACGATCTACTCGAAGGACTACGCGCCGGCGGCCGAGGTCGTGACCTACGAGTTCGCCGCCCGCGAAGGCATGCCGCCCGTGACCATGACTTGGTGGGACGGCGGCCTCATGCCGCCCCGCCCGCCCGAGCTCGAGCAGGGCCGCATGGTCGGCGACGACGGCGGCGGCGTCTTCTTCCGCGGCGACAAGGGTCTGCTCATGTGCGGCACCTACGGCGAGAACCCGCGCCTCGTGCCCGAGACCCGGATGCAGGACTTCAAGCGGCCCGAGAAAACGATCCTCCGCTCGCCGGGCATCCGCCTGGAGTGGTTCGAGGCCATCAAGAAGGGCGCCAAGTCGACGACGGACTTCGCCTACGCCGGCCCGCTGACCGAGACCATGCTCCTGGCCAACGTCGCCGTCCGTCTCAAGGACAAGAACATGAAGCTCCTCTGGGACGGCGAAAAGATGGCCTTCACGAATCTGCCCGAGGCCAACGAGCTGCTGCACGTCCCGTACCGGCCCGGCTGGAGCCTCTAAGCGGATTGGTTGGGGGACTGTCCCCGGATGGGGACCGTCCCTCTTGGATTTCGGTGGGGCTTCCCCGCAAGGGGCTGCCCCTTTTCTTCCTAATAAGGAGGTCCGCATGCGTCCTGCCAAGCTACGGCGGTCGGAGGGACAGTCCCGCTTCCGCGGACAGTCCCTCTTGTTCTTCGCGATCATCTTCGGCGCGGCTTTGATGGCCGCTCAGATCCCCCAGATCTCGTGGCCGGTCCACGACATGGACCGGCCCCAGCCGCCCGTCGTGACCCCCGGCCCGGCCGGCCCGCCCGTGCCGCCGCCCTCCGACGCCGTCGTTCTTTTCGACGGAAAGAGCCTGACGGGCTGGACGGATGCCAAAGGCCAGCCCGCGGCCTGGAAGGTCGAGAACGGTTATTTCGAGGTCGTGCCTAAGACCGGAGATATCCGCACCGTCAAGGGCTTCGGCGACTGCCAGCTCCATGTCGAGTGGATGGCGCCCTCGCCGCCCAAGGGCGTCGACCAGGACCGCGGCAACAGCGGCGTCTTCCTCATGGGCCTCTACGAGGTCCAGGTCCTCGACTGCTACGGCAACAGGACCTATGCCGACGGCATGACCGCGGCCATCTACGGCCAGTACCCGCCGCTCGTCAACGCCTGCCGGCCACCGGGCGAGTGGCAGACCTACGATATCGTCTTCCATCGGCCGCGCTTCGACAAGGACGGCAAGGTCGCCACGCCGGCCCGCATGACGGTCTTCCATAACGGCATCCTGGTCCACGAGTGTGACGTCCTGACCGGGCCGACCGCCCACAAGGCCCGGCCGCCCTACCAGATGCACGCCGCCAAGCTTCCCATCTCGCTCCAGGACCACGGCCATCCGGTCCGCTACCGGAACATCTGGATCCGCGAGCTCGAGTGAAAGAGGCGATCATGAAAAAGGCCCTCGTATTCGTCGCGGCCCTGGCCCTCGTCGCCGGCCTGTTCGTCCTGACCGGGTCGGCCCAGGCTCCCAAGCCGCAGAAGTCGGCCCTGTTCGTCTGGGGCGGCTGGGAAGGCCACGAGCCCAAGCAGTGCGTCGACATCTTCGCGCCCTGGCTCGAGAGCCAGGGGTTCAAGGTCGAGATCTCTCACACCCTCGACGCCTACCTCGATCTCGAGAAGCTGAAGAAGCTCGACTTGATCGTTCATATCTTCACCATGTCGGACATCAAGCCGGAGCAGGAGAAAAACCTCGAGGAAGCGGTCAAGAGCGGCGTCGGTCTCGCCGGCTGGCACGGCGGTCTCGGCGACGCGCACCGCTCGGCCGTCGAATACCAGTTCATGGTCGGCGGCCAGTGGGTGGCCCATCCGGGCGGCGTCATCGATTACGACGTCGACATCACCAACCCCAACGACCCGATCACTAAGGGCCTCAAGACCCGCTTCCACATGAAGTCCGAGCAGTACTTCATGCACGTCGATCCGGGCAACGAGGTCCTGGCCACGACGACCTTCTCCGGCCAGGTCGCGCCCTGGACCGCCGGCGAGGTCATGCCCGTCGTCTGGAAGAAGCTCTACGGACAAGGGCGGGTGTTCTACACCTCGCTCGGGCATGTCGCCGCCGACTTCAACGTCCCCGAAGCCCGTATGATCGTCGAGCGCGGCCTCCTCTGGGCGGCCCGGGTCATGGGCGGCGACCCGGTCAAGATGGACATCTACGCGCCCCTGCTGAAGAAATAGTCCCTCGTTTTCAGCGCGCGAGCGCGCAGACGGCCAGAACATAGACCGCTTTTTCGCCCGGGGCCCCGATGAGGAGAAGCTTCGATTCCGGGACCTCGGCGACGGTCGAGATCACATGCGAGCTCATCCCCACGCCAATCGATCCTGACTGGGCGTGCCAGCCGGCGAAGAAGCGGATACGGACGAGGGGTTTTTCCGGCCCGCCCGGGAGGCGCTCGACGCGGATCTCATAATCCGAGGTCCGGCCCTCGCCGCGGCTTTCCTCGAACCGGGCCTCCTCCATCGGATGGGCCGGGTCAAGAGTGACCGCGAACGATTTGAGCTCCCTGACCTCGACCCGGTCCGCGATAAGATCGCCGCAGCCGAAGACGACGGTCCGGCCGATCTCCTCCTCGATCGCCGATCCGGACGCGTTCGCGGCCAGCTCGGTCGGGATGAAGACGGTCCCGCGCGGGAAGCGGGCCGCAGCGTCCCCGCTGACCCGGAGGGTGACGGTCCCCCCCCGTCCGTCAGGGCGTTTGACCTCGAAGCTCTGCTCGGCCGGGACCTGGAAGATCCGTACGGTCAAGCGGACCGGTCCGTCCGTGCCGGCGAGGGCGGGCGCCGTCAGGCCGATGAGCAGAAGGATCAAGATGCAGGCCGAGATATGGGTCCTGTTCATGCGGGCTCCTTTCCGGGCTCGGTGACTCTCACGCTTCGAATACAGCGCGGCGGCGGGATTATTCCGGCCTGGCAGGATCGGTCCATCCGGTCGTCCTAAGAGTGGCGGTGAAGGGAGCGGATCCCGGCCGGTTATTGGACCACGGCCGAGAGCTTGGGTTCAGGGGCTGCGGCGGACGAAGAGGGCCAGAACGACCTCCGGACGGAGGCCGAAGAAGGTCTGTTCATAACCGTCGCCGAGTCCGGCCGCGACCTGAGGGGCGAACGACGAAGACGTGACCACGATATCTGCCTGACCGAGGGGCAGGACCTTCGCGGCCGCTTCGACGCTCGTCCAATAGCCCACCCTCTCGAGCTTCCGGAAATACCACGGCAGGGGCCAGGTCTCGTCGGCGGGCGAGATGACTTCGGTGAGGATGTTCTGTTTCACCGGGGAACGGACGGCCGCGTGGTCCACCGTGGCGACGAGCTTGAGCAGGTCCGGGCCCGTCTGGGCATAGACGTAGGGATTTGACGGATCGGCCGGGAGGACGAAATTGGCCCGATAGTTCTGCCGGCCCAGGTCCGCAGTGCCCAGGACGAGCAAGATCAGGATGACAGCCTTGGCCGCCTTCGGCCGGGCGACGCGCAACAGCCAGGCCGCGCCGTGGCCGGCCAGAATGATGAACCCGAGATAGAACGGCAGCAGGTTCCAGGGTGTCTTGTAGGGGATGGCGGAATAGGCCGCCGCGGCAATGATGGTGAAGAAGAGGATGAAGCGGAGGAAGCGGGGGCTGGCGCTCCGTCCTGCGTCACGGCCCAGGGCGGCCAGTCCGCCGACAGCGGCCAGGACAAGTACGAACGCTTCGCTCCAGATCGCCCCGCCCGCCGTCCTGGAGTAGGCCAGGGTCTGGAAATAGTAAACCCAAGGGTGGGCGTGGACGCCGGGCTGACTGGCCTTGGCGAATGACGCTCCGACGGCCCGTACGGCGCCGGCCAGGCCCTGCGGATTCCGGAAGAATGATGAATAAAATGCGACGATCACGGTCAGCGCCGCCGCCAGGAACACGACGACATGAAAGCCCGACGGCAGCTTGGTCCGGGAGTCCCGCCAGACCCAGGCCTCGCCCCGGGTGATGACGCCCCGGCGGCGGGTCCGGACGCCCTCGAGGAGCGAAAGCGCCCCAAAGGCCGCCGCCATCGCTCCGATCAGGATGAGGCTCGTCTCTTTGGTCGCGATCATCAGCCCGGCGGAGATCCCGGCGGCCAGGGCCCAGAGGAGCGAGCGCTTGTGGGCGTACCGCCAGCCGGCGCCGATCAGGGCGGCGAGAAAGACGACGAGCAGGGTTTCCTGGATGTAGAACCGGCTGTAGTACGTGAGCGCCGGGGAGACCGCGGCCAGGATGGCCGCGGCCAACGTGGCTTCGGCTGAGAGCCCGCCGCCGAGGAGCAACAGAACGAGCAGGAGGGCGGCGCCCAGGACGGCCGGCACCAGGCGCAAGATGCGCTCGTCCAGGTCGGCCAGGGTCCGGTCCCCGGCGATCCAGGCGGCGGGCAGGGTCAGGTAATAGAGCGTCGGTCCGTGGTGGTCCTGAGGGTCGAAGCGGTATTGGCCGCGCTCGAGGAGATCGCCGAATTTGACCGCCTGGTTGGCCTCGTCGGCGTGCATGGGCCGGAGATCCAGGCGGGTGACACGGAGCGCCAGGGCGCCGAGAACGGCCAGGAGAACGAGCGCCCGGAGGACCTTGTTCGTCATTTAGCCGGCAGGCCGTAGACCTCGACCTCCACGTAATGGTTCATGTCGTTCGACGTGTTGCCGGCGCTGTAGAGGCGGACGTAGCGGGCCTTGACGCCCTTGGGATCGAAGAGCTTGCCGTCGAAGGTTTCGATGTACTCCTTGTCCTTGCCGGCGCCGAGGCCGGAAGTGTTGTCATGATCGTTGTTGAAGATCGTCGTCACGCCGCTGATGAAATCCTCGTCGTCCGAGATCTGGACGATGACGTCCCGGTAGACCCGGGCCTGGCTGTGGTAATGCCAGGCGATGATGGCCTCGAGCTCGCAGGGTTTGCCGAGATCGATCTGGACCCACTGGAGCATCGGGCCGAGCTCGACGTAATAGCCGTCCTCGCCGGACTTCTTGCCGTCGGTGACGTAGGAAACCTCACCGATGACCGGCTCCTTGTCGCTCGACGTGACCGGCTTGCCGGCCGACAGCAGCACGGTGCCTGTCGGGACGAGGAAGGGCCCGCGCGGCCGGCCGGTGACGGTCTCGAGGTTGGGGGTGCGGATGTTCTTGGGCGTGCCGACGAACATCGGCTTGGGCAGCTGGATCTTCAGGACCTCCTTGCCGGGTTCCTGGGCCAGTGCGGCGGGGGCCAGGACGGCCAGGCCGAGCCCGAGGAGGATTATCGCGCTCGCGAGCTTCTTCATCGTCTTCGTCTCCTTGTCGTCGTGGACCTCTTGTGAGCCACGGCGGTCGCGTTGAATATTCTACACGTTTTGGGGCCGCTTTTCACGAGGGCCCAGACGACCGGATGCCGGCGGCAGAAGGCGGCCACGCCTTCCGTCGGCATGACCATGAAGGCCGTGGACAGGGCGTCCGATGCGGCCGCCGACGGATGCGAGGCCCAGGCCGCCAGATGGCCGGCGGCGGGCTGCCCGGACCGCGGGTCGATGATGTGGGGCCCTTTGACCTCGGTGCCGGAGCCGCTCAGGGCCCGGTTGCGGAGGAGGACCCGGCCCGGCCCGTCGGTGGCTCCGGCCGTCGACCCGGCGCCGACCGGCCAGCCCAGCCCCGGTCCGCCCTTTTCCGGCCCGGGCCCGTAGGCCAGGGCTGTGCTCGTCCCGGCGTGCAGCAGGACGTTGTCGATCGTCCAATCGCGGAGAACGCCCAGGGCGGCATCGAGAGCGTAGCCTTTGCCGATGGCCCCGAGGTCGAGCTCGATCGCCGGCGCCGTCCTCCCGCCCTTGGGGCGGATCCGCGTGACCTCGAAGCCCTGTCCGTCCGTTTCGACCCGGAGAAGGTCCGGGAGCCGCTTCGGCTTCCGGCCCCCCGATCGGCCCTTGAGCCCGAGGTAGTTGACGTCGAAGGCGCCGGCCGTCTCGGCCTGGACGAACGCGGCCAGGCCCAGGACCTCGGCCGTCTCCAGGCCGATCATCAGCGACGCTCCCGGGCCTAGCCGGCCGATCCGGCTGATCTCGCTCGATGGATCGAACCGAGTGAAAAGCCTCTCGAGGCGGTCGATCTCGTCGAAGACCGCCCGGCCCGCCTGCCCGGCGTAGTCCTTTTCTCTTCCGGCGATGAAGATCTCGAAGACCGTGGCCATTGCCTCATGGGCGAACTGGCAGACCTTGGACTTTGCCGGGACTGGCATCCTTCGAGTATCCCCGATTCTGTTGCCTAAATCAATCATGCCTGGAGATGATAGAGCAAGCTGAAGTGACGCAACGGCGTGGGGGCCTACCCGGAGCGACTGAAAGGAGCGGAGGACAGGCACGCCGCGGAGCGACTCGGAGCGGCGAGACTGGGAAATATCCGGAAAGAGTGTTAGGGGGATTTCGGCCCGAGCGGCAGCTCGCGGACGACGTCGGCCCCGACCTTGAGGCGATCCGCGACGTCCCGCTCGCCGCGGATCCTTTCGTCGGTCAGGATCTGGACGTCGAGCAGGCCGTCCGCGTGGAAGCCCGTCCGGTAGTAGTTCATCTCGGCCAGCGACAGGCTCCAGCCCTGGAGCCAGGTCTCGAGCTCCTTGCGCTGGCGGCCGTTGCCGGCGAAATGCACGACCATCCGGATGGGGCTCGACGGATCGCCTTCGCCCCCGTCGCTGGTGTCGATCCAGTACATGCCCCGGACGCCCCATTTTTGCGGCCCCACATGGAAGGCGATCCGCTCGGCCATGCGCGAGCGCCACCGGTACTGGTCCTCGTCCTCCCGGGACATCGGCCCGGCCGGGCAGGCCGTTCGCACGATGGACTCCGGCGAGGCGAAATAGCCGACGGCCGCCTCGAGGTCCGCGTTCATGACGACGCGCAGGACCTTGCCGCCGGTGGCCTCCAGGACGTCGATGACCTTCAAGGCGTCCGTGAGCCCGGCGCACTCGGGGCAGAGCTCGGCCAGCTTGTTCGGCGAACCGCTCAGGAACTTCTCGTTGAACCTGACCCCCGGATCGTCGGGGTACAGGGGCAGGTAACGGATGCCCGACTCGACCAGGTCCTGAAAGAAGTGCGTCCCGAACGACACGTCGGGGACGTAATTCCCTTTTTTCCGGGCCACCTCGATGAGCATGGCCGAATTGTTGATCTCGGAGTAGGTGACCCGGACGCCGAGCTTGATGTCGCCGCGGCTGCCCCACCGCCCCGGCCCCATGAGAATGAACTGGCGGCGCGGCAGGATCTTGTTGAGCTTGCCGACGGCCTGGCCGACGGCGATGAGATCGGCCAGATCGGCCAGGTCGCCATAGCGGTCCGGGTCGACATAGACGATATGCGTCACGTCGTCCACGCGGCCGTTGGAAACGTGCTTCTTGGCCGTGAACAGGACGGCCTCGTCCGGGAGGTTCGTGGGGATCTCCATGGCCACGTCCTCGGCCGCCTGGCTCTGGGGCCGGCACTGGAGCAGATAGAAATCCGCGCCCGTCGAGGCGAACTCGATGTCGACCGGGACCCCCATGGCCGCCGACAGGGTCTTCAGGATGGCCTCGAGCTGGAGCATGAAGGGGGTGCCGGTGATGAGGCCGTCGAAGGTGACGACGGATTCGTCGCGCGACATGTCCGTGGCCAGCCCCATGGGCCGCTGGAGGAGCCCGCCCTTGTAGATCGAGAAGACCTTGGTCAGGGCCGGGAAGTCGGGCCCGACCTCGCGCAGCAGCTCTCGGATGTCCTTGGTCACGAACGAGTTCTCTTCGAGGTCGATGACGTCGATCTTCTTGGGCGAATAGCGGACCGCCTCGTCGGTCGAGACGTTGACGCGCAGGTTCGGCTGGCCGGGGGAGACGAGGACGGGATAGTCGTCGCTGACCCGGTCGACGGCCCGCGTCCCCAGGCCGGGCACGAGCCGGAGCAGGCCGTCCTCGCGGCGGATGCGCGGCGACCAGCGGAACTCGTTCTTGCTGAAGGCGACCCCGGCGAAGGCCGGGAAGAAGTACCGGCCGACCCGCGTCCCGACGACCTCCTGGATCATGACCCCCATCTCCTCGTAGAAGTCGAGGAGGCCGCGCTCGGCCCGGTACTGGATCGGGTCGGGGCTGAAGATCGAGGCGTAGACCTCGGCCACCGCGTCGAGCAGGGCCTCGAGGCGCTGCTGCTTGTCGCCCTGGTTGGCCAGGAACAGGCTCTTGTACTTGCCGGCGAAGGCGGTGCCCAGGCGGTCCTCGAGAAGGCTCGAGCTGCGGACGATGAGCGGGACTTCCCCGAAATCGTCCAGGGCCACCGAGAGACCCTTGACGATCTCGGGCGGGAAGGTCGAGTTCTTGAAGACCTGGACGAGGTGCGGGTACTCCTGGCGGACGACCTCGATGTCCTTGTACTTCTGCTCGATGACCTCGTCGAGGCTGTTGTGGTTCGTGAAGGCGATCAGCCCGTCCGACGTGACGTACCAGGTCTTCGGCTTCTTGACGACGCCGATGATCTTGTTCCGGCGGGCGGCCTGCTTGAGGACCCGGCTGCCCACGAACAGGCCGGCGCTCTTGCCGCCCAGCTTGCCGTGACTGCCGGGCGGGAAGACGATCCGCTCCATGAGGTCGAAGAAGTCCTCGAGGTCGACGTACTTCTTGGCCACGTTGATGAACTCGAGCTGCTCGGTGAAAAAGCGGCGAATGAGGGCCACCCGGACGCTGTTGGCCGTCGGTCGCGGCAGCTGGATGCCCTCGGGCGCCAGGATCTTGATGCGGCGCATGCTGTCGAGGACCTCGGCCAGGTCGGCGTAGACGTTCTCCAGGTTCTGGACGGCCGTGCTCGAGCGGTCCTCGTTGATCCAGCGCTGGATGCGGTCGAGGATCTCGTCGTCGGTGAGGTTGGCCGCGGCGATCCGGAAGGCCTCCTCGGTCAGCTCGAAGAAGCGGTCCATCGATTCCCGGCTCTGGGGCAGGTTCGACTCCCCGAACAGGCCGTCGGCGACGCCGGCCACGCTGAACCGCTGCAGCAGGTCGCGGGCTTCGGCGACGCCGCGCCAGCCGAGGTAGTTGATCATCTTCCGCGAGATGCGGACGAGGACCTGGGGGTTGGTGTTGCGCAGGAGGTCCAGGGCGATCCGCCAGCCCTGCTTGCCGCCGGCGCCTTCGCGGCGCTCGTCGCTGATCTGCTCGTACATGCTCCGGAGCCGCTGGTGCAGGATGAACTGGCCCAGCCGCTCGGCGATCGACTGGAGGAGCTTGAGCTCGCCCTTCATGAAGGGGCCGCAGTCGCTCTCCGGCGTCGGCTTCTTGTACGAAACGCAGATCCGGCCGACCGAGGCGTCCTGGACGTGGATCTCGGCGCAGTGGGTGTAGGGGGTCTCCTCGAACTCGGGGGACTCGAAGACGTCGGAGCCGTAGGTGATCTGGGCCTGGCAGCAGTCGGGATGCTGCCAGCCGGGCGGGATGGCCTCGATGACCTGGCGGAAGACCTCCTCCAGGGGGACGTCGTAGATGCTGAGGATCTCCTCGATGCGGTAGAGGCAGCTGAGCTCCTTGGCCCGCTCGTGGAGCGTCGAAAACAGGGTGGTGACGGCCGTCGGCGTGCGCGGGTTCGTCATGTCGCGGCGCTCCTCCTCGGCCGTCGCGGCCTCGCGGGCGGGGACGGTCCCAGGCGGGGACTGTCCCTCCTGATCGAGGGACCGGTGGCCTCTCGTTCCGGCCCGAAGCCGGGTCGTCGAAAAAGCCCCCCTCCCCGGCGGGCCGGGGAGAGGGGCCGGAACATGCGACAGAAGGCCGGGATCAGACCCAGCCGCGATCCTTGCAGGCGTTGGCGACGCGGCTGACCGAAATGACGTACGCGGCGTCGCGCATGTAGAGCTTGCGGGTCCGGGCCAGCTCGCTGACGGCCTTGAAGGCGGCCGTCATCTTCTCATCGAGCCGGGTCAGGACCTCGTCCTTGGTCCAGAAGTAGTTCATGTTGCACTGGACCTGCTCGAAGTAGCTGCAGGTCACGCCGCCGGCGTTGGCCAGGAAGTCGGGGATGACGAAGATGCCCCGCTTCTTGATGACCTCGTCGGCCTCGGGCGTCGTCGGGCCGTTGGCGCCTTCGGCGATGATCTTGACCCGCGGGCCGATCTTCTTGACCGTGTCGGCGTTGACCTGGTTTTCCAGGGCGCAGGGCAGCAGGATGTCGACGTCCTGCTCGATCCAGGCGTCGCCGGGCAGCCGCTCGTAGTCGAGGGACTCGGCCTTGGCCTTGTCGATGCCGCCGAAGCGGTCGGTGATGGCCAGGAGCTCCACCATGTTGATGCCGGACCTCTTGCGGTAGGTGTAGGAGGCCTGGTCGTTCTGGTCCCAGCAGGACACGGCCACGACCTTGCCGCCGAGCTTGCAGAAGAGCTCGATGGCGTACTGGGCGACGTTGCCGAAGCCCTGGACCGAGGCGGTCGCGCCCTCGGGCTTGAGGCCCATTTCCTTGAGGGCCTCGCGGACTGTGAAGATGAGGCCGTAGCCGGTGGCCTCGGTCCGGCCGAGCGAGCCGCCCATGCCCACCGGCTTGCCGGTGATGAAGCCGGGGTACTTCTTGCCATGGATGGTCTCGAACTCGTCGAGCATCCAGAGCATGTGCTGGGGATTGGTCATGACGTCGGGGGCGGGGACGTCGCGGAGGTTGCCCACGTCATGGGCGAGGACGCGGATCCAGCCGCGGCAGAGCCGTTCCTGCTCGCGCGGGCTGAGGTCGTGCGGGTCGCAGATGACGCCGCCCTTGCCGCCGCCGAGCGGGATGTCGACGACGGAGCACTTCCAGGTCATCCACATCGACAGGGCGCGGACCGTGTCGATCGTCTCCTGGGGGTGGAAGCGGATGCCGCCCTTGCAGGGCCCGCGGGCGTCGTTGTGCTGGCAACGGAAGCCGCGGAACACGCGCACGCTGCCGTCGTCCATGCGAACGGGGATCGAGAAATGGTACTCCCGCAGAGGGGTCCGCAGGAGGTCCCGGGTCGGTTGATCAAGCTCGAGAAGGTCCGCGACAGAGTCGAACTGCTTCTGGGCCATCTCGAAGGCATTGAACCCTTTGGTTGCCATAAGAGACTCCTTGTGAATCTAGTGAGATGTCGGTCGGCTTCAGGGGAAAACCAGTGAAACCCCGATGGGAAATGATAGCCGAAACGGGTCGAAATATCAAGGCCTCCAACAGGGGAAAAAGGGCCCCGCGGGGCCTCCGGATTGAAAAGGACGGGCCCCGCGGATAGGATAGGGTTTTGCCGCGCAAGGAGGCCCGCGAGGACGAACGGACAGGGCCCGGGATCGACCCGGACGCCCCGACCTGGACGGAGAACTTTCGATGAGCGAATTCCTGAAGCGGCTGAGCAAGGCCCTGGGGCTGAGCTATACGTGGTGGCACTGGCGCTGGCTCAATTTCAAGGAGCGGTGGGCGGGGTACTTCTCGCGGGATTCGAACACGGCCCGCTTTCTCAGGTCCGGCCGGAAGATCTGCCGCCGCTGCGGGACCCTGGCCGGCCCGGACGAACGGCGTTGCTCCGTCTGCGGGGCCAGGCTGCCTTCGGCGGCGGGCAACTTCCTCTACAAGGTCTTCGGGCTGATCATGCCCGGCGTTTCCCCGGCCACCGCCGTCCTGGCCGCGCTCATCGTGGGGAACTTCATCCTCGAGGTTGCCGGCTCCGGGGGTACGGCGCTCCTCGCGCCGCGGCTCGACGCGCTCGTCCGGGCCGGCGCTCTCGATTCGCGCCTCGTTCTCGAGGGGCAATGGTGGCGGCTCCTGACCTGCGTCTTCGTGCACATCGGCCTCATCCACATCTTCTTCAACGTCTATGCGTTCCTGAGCGTCTCGAGCTTCCTCGAGGCCGAGATCGGGACCGCGCGCTACCTGTCGCTGTTCCTCTTGGCTGGCGTGGGCGGATCGGCCGCTTCGTTCGCGCTCCATCCGGTCGTGGTTTCGGCCGGCGCCTCGGGAGCCATCTTCGGCCTGATCGGCTTCGCCATCCCGTATTTCGGCCGGCTGCGGAGCGATCGGGGCCGGGACGTCCGGAGCTTCATGATCCGCTGGGCCCTTTACGCCTTCCTCTTCGGCGTCTTCTTTGGGGCCGATAACTATGCCCACGCGGGCGGCTTTGCCGCGGGCTTCGTCCTGGGTTCGCTTATGGAAACCCGGGAAGACGTGAAGCGGCGGCGCGACCCGGTCTGGCGCCTGATCGCGACGGTGATGGCCCTGGCCCTGGTTGCGAGTTTCGTGCTCCTCCGCCTGGGTGCCTAGCGCCCGGTGACGGCCGAGCCTGAAAAGATGACCGGAGGGGCTCTCGTCGACCCGGCGCTTTGACGGGTGGCCCGGCTTTATGTTATAAGCCTGGATTCACGTTCGGAGCGAGCATGACGAGCAAACTGCTACGGACCAAGCCCATGACCCTGATCATGGACGATACTCAAGTCGAGGGACGGCGGCTGCGCCGGGCCCTGACCGCGTGGGACCTGACGGCGATCGGCATCGGCTGCATCATCGGCGTCGGCATCTTCGTCCTGCCCGGCGTCGAAGCGGCCATGCACGCCGGCCCCGGCATCATCCTGTCCTTCGCCATCGCCTCGATCGCTTGCGCCTGCAGCGCCCTCTGCTATGCGGAGCTCGCGGCCATGATCCCCGTTTCCGGCAGCGCCTACACCTACGGTTATGCCACGTTGGGCGAGATCTTCGGCTGGATCATTGGCTGGGACCTCATCCTCGAGTACATGGTCGCCGCCATCCTCGTCGCCACGGGCTGGTCGGCCTATTTCGTGAACCTCCTCCGCAGCGGCTTCGGTTTCACCCTGCCGAGGGTCATCACGGCCTCGCCGTTCGAGAAGGCCCCCGGGCTGCTGAACCTGCCGGCCGTGGCCATCGTCCTCGTCATCACCTGGCTCCTGGCCCGGGGCATCAAGGAAAGCTCACGGGTCAATCTGACCATCGTCGTCATCAAGCTGGCCGTCGTCCTCTTCTTCATCGTCGTCACGGTCGGCCACGTCGACCCGGCCAAGTGGCAGCCCTTCCTGCCCTTCGGCTTCAAAGGCGTGATCACCGCCGCGAGCATCGTCTTCCTGGCCTACGTCGGCTTCGACGCCGTCTCGACGACGGCCGAGGAGGCCAAAAATCCCCAGCGGGACCTGCCCATCGGCATCATGGCCTCGCTCGTCGTCGCCACGGTCCTCTATATGGCCGTGGCCGCGATCATGACCGGCGTCGTCCCTTACAAGAACCTCGGGGTCGCCGATCCCGTCGCCCTCGTCCTCAATACGCTGAAGATGCCCCTGGCCTCGGCCGTCGTCAGTGTCGGCGCCATCGCCGGCATCACCAGCGTCCTGCTCGTCCTCATCATGGGCCAGCCCCGCATCCTGTTCGCGATGTCGCGGGACGGGCTGCTGCCCCGCGTCCTCTCGCGGGTCCACCCCCGGCACAAGACGCCTCACGTCACGACCTGGATGACCGGCGGCATCGTGGCCGTCGCCGCCGCCCTGACCCCGATCAATGTCTCGGCCGAGCTGTGCTCGATCGGCACGCTGTTCGCTTACATCATCGTCGCCGCCGGGGTCATCGTCCTCCGTTATACCCGGCCCGACATCCCCCGGGCCTTCAAGGCGCCGCTCAGCCCCGTCCTGCCGGGACTGGGCATCGCCCTTTGCGCCTATCTGATGATGAGCTTGCCGCGTGTCACTTGGTACAGGTTCCTGGTCTGGCTGGTCATCGGCCTGATCATCTACTTCAGCTACGGCTCGCGGAAAAGCCTGCTCAATTCCCCTAAGGCGCCGGGCCATCCGGAGGCCGTCGCCCCGGACCAGCAACCCAGGCTGGGGGCCTAGGTCAACCTGGCTGCTTGACGGCGGATTCAAACAGCGCCAGGGCGGCGAAAACCGTTGCCGCCACTAGCGAAACAAGCGCGCTGTAGCGATGGAACTCAAGCATGAAGCGCTGGCCCGGAGTGCGTAAAAGCGGCAGCATCGGGAGCAGGGCCGACAGGATCAGCAGGACCCCGGCCGCGGCGAAGAGCCAAAAAGCCCAGAGCTTGACCCGGGCCCGGGTAATGCCCATCTTCCGCGGGTCGAGGATCGACAAGCTCAAACTGGCCGGCTTCGGAACGGCGATGAAGTCGCGGCCCTTGAACAGGACGACGATGGTCAGGCAGACCGCGAACAGACCCCCGGCCATGACGTGGGCGACGAGGGGGTAGCCGAACAGGCCGCGCGGAATGAAGATACCGAAGAAGAAGCCGCTGGCCGCGAGATACAGGAAGCTGCCGTAGAAGCAGATGAACAGCCATTTTTCCAGGACCGGTTCCCGCCAGAGCGGAAGGCCTTTGATATACGCCCACCAGGCCCGGGGCGAGGCCCGGCGGGCCATCTGGACCGTCCGGAGGGCCAGCCAGGCGAAGAACATCCGGACGACATCGGCGTAGATAAGGGTCGTCCTGGCCTCCGGGCGCGTCGTCCAGAAGCGGTGAAAGGCGAGCCCGAGGAAGGTCGCGGCCAGGCCGAGGACGGTCAAGATCGTGAACAGCATGGCCTACCTCTTCTCCATGAACCCGGCCACCCGGCCGAGCGCGACCAGGCCGGCCAGGAAGAGGAGCGCGCCGGCGACGACCGCGCAGATCCCGAGGACGATCTTGAAGACCGGCCGGACAATGAACGACAGGCCGAAGACGCGCTGGAACAGCCCGCCCAGGCCCATGAATGAAGCGGCCGACCGTTTGGCCCCGCTCTTGGTCAGGAGAGGGCCCGCGCCCTTGATCGTGTCGAAGAAGAAATCGGAGCCGCCGCTGTGGCAATCCGGGCAGCCGTTCCAGCCCAGCGCCTGCTGGGCCGGGCGGACGTTGTGGGCCAGGGGCCAGGTCACCGGCGCAGCGGCGTCGTTCGGACGGGCGGTGAGCCGACCTTTCTTGTCGAGCTGGAACAGGCGGCCGCCCGAAATATAGACGAACGTCTCCTTGGCGGCTCCCTTGGCCAGCGCGCCGAGGATGAGGCTGACCTGCTCTTCGGTCAGCGTCTGTTCCGTGCCCGCCGTGGCCGTCATCGTGCGGATGTCGAAGTCGGGGACGAGAGGCTCGAACTTGTCCTGGACAAGCCATCCGGCCCCCGCGGCCCCGGCCAGCCCGGCCGGCGCCTCCGACGCGTTCAGGAAACCGTCGGCATAGCGGTAGAGCGTCTTCCGGACGACGATGACCGGCTCTCCGGGCTTGCCGGCGGTCGTGCCGAGGGCCTGGAGGTAGTCCTGGAACCGCGTTTCGATGGCCGGGTCCTTGTCCGCCGCCGCTGGATCGAAATCGGGGACAAGCGGCGTCAGCTGGCCGTTCTTGCGGATGGCCCAGAGCGCCGGAACGCCTGCCTTCGCCTCGGCCGACTCCGCGGCGTCGAGGCCGCCGTCGACGTTGGGCGCGAAAACGAATCGGCCCGACGCGAGGACCGGCATTTCGTCCTCGGCCGTCACTTGGCTCAAGCCGATGAGGATCTGGGCGATGTGCTCTTCGGGCTTGAGGACGTCGCCCGCCGCGGCCTCGACCTCGGCCGGCTCTATCGGCGCCACGCTCTTTCCGGTCCGGCGGGCCCAGAAGGCCGGCCAGACCAGCCTTTGGGGCGCGATCTTAAGGCTCTCGTCCTTCGCATAGACGGGCTCGATGATCGCCGGCGTGTCCGTCGACCAGGTCGCGACGCCATAGATGCCGAGCCGATTGGCCCGCGAGGTCCGGACCCGGGTGAAACCCTCCCGAGGCTTGGGGCCCGAGTGGCAGACGGTGCAGGCCAGGCGCTTGAAATGCACGAGCGGGATGCCGGTATGCTTCGGGACGGGCGCGCCCAGGCGCCCGGGGGTGACCGTCCTATCGCCGTTCGCGTCCTCTCCGAGGTGGCAGCCCCGGCAGGTGAAAGCGGCCGCGGCCGGGTTGCCCGTCTCGACCGCTTCGCTCTCATAGCCGCGCAGCATCAGGTGCTTGATGTCGCCGCGATGGCAGTCCGTGCATTTCAGCCCGGCCGCGGAGTGGACGTCGCGGTCGGCGCTCCAGTGCGCCGCGTCCTTCGGCGCGACCGAATGGCAGACGAGGCAGCGGTCGTCGGCCGGCTGGTAGTTGAGGTCGAAGAAATAGCGGTGCTTGGAATCGAAATCGGTCGTCTTGTACATGACCGACGGCGCGACGGCCCATTCGTGATCGTCGAGGTTGGGGCCGTCCGTGACGTCCCAGGTCTCCTTGAGCCGGGAGGCCATGCCGCCGACCTCGCCCAGGCCGGCCGCCGCCGTGGCCGCCCAGCGCAGGTTCTCGCGGAGGACCTGCTTGGCCCATTCGCTGTGGTCCTGGCGGCCCGAGCGGTTATGGCAAGCCAGGCAGTTCACCTCGGCCTTGCCCGAGACGCTCCAACGGGCGTCGGGCTCGGCCAGCGCCTCTTCGTCCGACGGCTCGGCCGGGCCGCCGCCGGGCAGGTTCCGGCCGAAAAGCCGGGTAAAGTCCCAGGCCGTGAGGCCCACGGCCCGCGGGTCGTAGAGACCCGGCCACTTCCGGTAAGACAGCGGCAGGATCGTGCCCGTCTTGGGATCGACCTGGAGCCAGGGCTCGCCCGGCCGGCCGCTCGTCTTCGCGGTCATGGCCCCGAAATGCCAGCCGCCCTTGATCGTGTCGTAGTCGTGACACGGACCGCAGGTGAAGCGCGCCGAATACGGCAGGGGATCGGTCTCGGTCGGGATGATCGGCTCGTCGTTCTCGTCCCGTAGGGGCAGGAGGTGGACCGGCAGCGTCCGGTTGCCGTCCCAGGCGACGTGCTTGGAATTCGCGGCCCCGGCCGGCGGCGTCGAGGCGGTCTGGCCCATCGCGGCCGCGGCCAGAAAGAGGACCGCGCCCAGGGCGGCGCCGGCAGCCCGAAGAGAGGTCCCTGACGCGCGGCTCATGCCTTGAACTGCTCCGGGCGGAACTCCGTGACCCGCCGGGTCTTGACGGCCTCGTTGGCCTTGAGCACGGCCACGCACGACTCGTAGGCCAGCTCGGCCGGGCAATTGAGCGGCGCGCCGCGGCGCACGGCGTCGAAGAAGTTTTCCAGGTGCGGCTGGTGGGCCGGCTTGGCCAGCTCCACCGGCAGGGGCCAGCGCCCCGCCTCGGCCGTCACCCGGACGTCGACGAAGATGTTCTTGGTCGCGGACTTCTGGATGGGCACGGCCTCGGACTGGAGCAGCCCGGCCTTGGCCAGCGAATCCCACTCGGGCGCGTGGGGTTCGCGCATGGCCCAGTTGCCGCGCTGGGGGATCTCCGACAGCACGAGCGAGCCGTTCTCGCCCATGAAGGTCTCATAGAAACCGCCGTGCTGCGTCGTCGTCTGGACCTGGTAGAAGGCCCGGGTCATCCCTTCCGCGGTCTCGAACTCGTAGACGGCCATGACGTTGTCGTACCATTCCCAGTTCTTGTAGTAATCGAGGCCGCCGCTGGCCACGACAGACTTGGGCGTCGTGCCGTGGACCCAGCTGAAAAGGTCGATCTGGTGCGAGCCCAGGTCGACCATCGGGCCGCCGCCGAATTTTTTGTAGAGGCGCCAGTTGCGGAACTCGGTCATCGAGCCGTAGCCGTACTTGTCGAGCGTGGCCTGGTCGATGACGTACTTCTCGGGCCAGCCGAGGAGGTCGGCCTTGGCCCGGTTCCACTGGGCGTAGGCCACCGTGACCCGGCCGAGAAGCCGTTTCTCCCGGATGAGCCGGTCGATGGCGTGGATGTAGCGCGGGTTGGAGCGCCGCTGGTGCCCGATCTGGAGGAGCCGGCCGGTCTCGCGGGCTGCGAGGACCATGGACCGGGCCTTGTCGAGCGAGTTGGACATCTCCTTTTCGCAATAGACCGGGAGCCTCGACCGCAGGCAGGCGATGGCGTGCTCGGCGTGCATCCAGTCCGGCGTGGCCACGACCGCCGCCTGGAGGCCCTTTTCCGCCGCCAGGAGCTCGCGATAGTCCTCGTAGATGTTGGCGACGTGGCCGTATTTCTTGAGGTAATTGCCGGTGTACTGCCGGCTGTAGGACCAGATGTCGCAGATCGCGGCAATGCGGATGCCGGGGATGCGCAGCATGGATTCGATGAGGACGCGGCCCTGGGCCCCGCAGCCGATGACGGCCACGCGGAGCTCGTCGGCGCCCTTGGCCGAGGCCGGCGCTCCGGGCGTCGAAGCCTGGACCGGCGCGGGCTTGGCCGGGTCCTGCCCGAAGGCGGCCCCCGCCAGGGCCGCCCCCAGCCCGGCGGTGGCCGAGGACTTGAGGAAATCGCGGCGGCTGAGCCTCGCGGCCGCCGGCGTCTTGAGCACTCTGGCCATGATGTCACTCCTGGCTCGGTTTGAGGTCCCTAATCATACTATAAAAGGGGCCTCGGGCGAAGACGGGGATAAGCCATTGACTTCGCCGGAGGACCGGTCCTATGATGACCTTATCCCGCGCCTCTGGGGGGATGGGAACGCTCGTGCAGGCCGGGAAAAGGGGTCTTCCATGAAGTGCCCTCTCTGCCAATCCGAGAATCCTGATTCGTCGCGGTTTTGCGGCCAATGTGCCGCGTCTCTGCTGCCCGATCCCGGGTCGCGTCCCTCGGCCGCTATGTCGGCGACGACGCCCCTGCCCTCGCCGGGCGGGCCGACGATGACCGCCCGGATCGTCTGCGGCGAGATCGTCCCGGGGACCGAGTTCGCCGGACGCTACCGCATCCTGGACGAGCTCGGCCGCGGCGGCATGGGCCGGGTCTACAAGGCGCTCGACCGGGAGATCAGCGAAGCCGTCGCCCTCAAGGTCCTCGTGCCGGCCTTCAGCGCCGACGAGAAGATGATCGAGCGCTTCCGCAACGAGCTCAAGCTGGCCCGCCGCATCTCCCACAAGAACGTCTGCCGCATCTTCGACCTGGGGAACTGCGACGGGACCTACTACATCACGATGGAGTACGTCGCCGGCGACAACCTCAAGAGCATCATCCAGATGATGGGGCCGCTCGCCGCGGTCCGGGCCCTGGCCATCGCCGGGCAGGTCTGCGACGGGCTGGCCGAGGCCCATCGGCTGGGCGTCATCCACAGGGACCTGAAATCCTCCAACATCATGGTCGACCGCGAGGGCAGCGCCCGGATCATGGACTTCGGCATCGCCCGGGCGGCCGAGACCAAGGGGCTGACCGACCGCGGCGCGCTCGTCGGGACGCCCGAATACATGTCTCCCGAGCAGGTCGAGGGACAGGACGTGGATGCGCGCTCCGACATCTATTCGCTCGGCGTCATCCTGTTCGAGATGGCCACGGGACGGGTGCCGTTCGAGGGCACGACCCCGTTGAGCGTGGCCATGCAGCACAAGACCGCCCGGCCGCCCGACGCCTGCGAGCTGAACGCGCAGACGCCGGGCGAGCTGAGCGGCATCATCGCCAAGTGCCTCGAGAAGGACCCCGCCGCCCGCTTTCAGAAGATCGAGGAGCTGGCCTCCGATCTTCACGGCGTCGCCGAGGGGTTGACGGACGTGGGCCCGGCCAAGCCTCCCCGCCCGACCGGCGGCGGCTTGACCCCGGGCGGCACACGGGCCTTGAATTCGATCGCCGTACTGCCCTTCGCCGATCTCAGTCCGCAGAAGGACCAGGCCTACTTCTGCGAAGGGCTGGCCGAGGAGCTCATCACGGCGCTGGCCAAGGTCCGCAACCTCGAGGTGGCGGCCCGGAGCTCCGCCTTCTCGCCCGAGCTCCGGGCCATGGACATCCGGGAAGTCGGCCGCCGGCTGGGCGTGGCCGCGGTGCTCGAAGGCAGCGTCCGCAAGGTCGAGACCAAGCTCCGCATCACGGTCCAGCTCCTCAATGTCGTCACCGGGTATCAGATCTGGTCCGAGAAGTACGAGCGCACGCTCGACGACGTCTTTGCCATCCAGGACGAGATCGCGCTGGCCATCGTCGACCGGCTCAAGGTCAAGCTCCTCGGCGACGAGAAGGACGTCCTGCTCAAGCGGCACACCGACAATCCCGAGGCCTACAACCTCTACCTCATGGGCCGGTTCTATTGGAACAAGAGGACGGGGGAGGGCATGAAGAGGGGGCTCGAGTGCTTCGTCCGGGCCATCCAGCTCGACCCGTCCTTCGCCCGGGCCTACACCGGCATCTCCGATTGCTACGCCATCCTCGCCTACTACTACCTGCCCCCGAGGCCCACGCTGATGAAGGCCCGCGACGCGGCCCTGAAGGCCCTCGAGCTCGACCCGTCGCTGGCCGAAGCCCACACGTCGGTCGCCTTCGTCAAGCAGAAGCTCGACCGTGACTGGGCGGCCGCCGAGCGCGAATACAAACGGGCCATGGAGCTCGACCCCGAGTACGTCTGGGCCCCCCACTGGTACGCCCTGTTCCTGGCCATGATGGGCCGGCACCAGGAGTCGTTCGTCCAGATCAAGAAGGCCGTGGCGATCGAGCCGACGTCGGCCCAGATCAGGATGGTCCATGGCATGCTCTTCTACCTGGCCCGGTTCTATGACCGGGCGGTCGAGGAGATCGGCAAGGCCCTCGAGCTCGATCCCCAGCACGTGCTGGCCACCTTCTTCCTCGGCCTGTCCCATCTCGAGTGCGGCCGGTACGAAGAAGCGCTGTCCCTGGTGTCCCGATCGGTCGAGCTCGGCCAGGCGCCGTTCTTCATCCAGGGCATCGCCTACGTTCACGCGACGGCCGGGCGCCGGGACCTGGCCGAAGGCGTGCTGGCCAAGGTCCGGGAGCTGATGACCAAGGCCCACGGGTCGCCGGTTTACCAGGCCCTGATCTATTTCCGCCTGGGCGAGATCGAGCGCGGCTTCGAATGGCTCGACAAGGCCTATGTCGACGGCGACCACTGGCTGGAGTTCATCAAGGTCTTCCCCGGCTTCGACAACGCCCGGTCCGATCCCCGCTACGCCGAGTTCGTCCAGAAACTGGGCCTGAAATGATCCGCCGGGACCCGCGGCGGTCGCGGGGGCCGGGTTTGACTTCTGGCCGCTTTCCGGGCTAATCTCCCCGGGCAGAAGGGCTGTCGTTTGCGGCATGTCCGACCAACCGTTCCACAGGGAGATCCGTCCATGACCAAGAAGACCGCCTCGTCGATCTTTGTCTCCTTCCTCACGGCTGCCTGCGTCCTTGGCTTCGCCGGGTGCCGGTCCAAGAAACCCGCCGGTCCGGGGGCGGAGCAGCCTTGGTACCGCTATATCAGCGCCTTCACGTCCGGGACCGTATTTCGGCGGACGCCGGTGAGGGTCCTCTTTGTCGACAACGCGGGGACCCCGGGGCCGGCGGCGGCCGGGCTGTTCGCCTTCTCCCCGGCGATCGAAGGGACCGCCGAGTGGGCCGGACCCCGCGAGCTCATCTTCAAACCCAAGGACGTGCTCAAGCCCGGCCAGGATTACAAGGCCGTCCTCAACGTCGGCAAGATCCTCGCCCTGCCCCGGGCCTACGCGAAGTTCGAGTTCAGCTTCAGCGTCGTCCGGCCCGATCTCGAGGTCGACCTCGACGGGCTCTTCGCCCAGGATCCGGAGAAGCCGCAGGCCCAGGTCCTGCGGGGCCGGGTCGTGACCTCCGACCGGGAGGAGAAGGCGCTCGTCGAGAAGGTCCTCGAGGCTCAGCAGGGAGGAAGGTCCCTGCCGATCGAGTGGAGCCACGCCATGGACGGGCTGACCCATGACTTCACCGTCGGGGACGTCCTCCGCCAGGAGGAGCCTTCGGCGGCCACCCTGTCGTGGGACGGGGACCCGATCCGGATCTCGAACCGCGGCCGCCGCGATGTCGAGGTGCCGGCCCTGGGGGCCTTCCAAGTCCTGTCGATCGAGCCCGTCCTCGGCGAGACGCGCCACATCCTGGTGCGCTTCTCGGACAGCCTGGCCCGCGATCAGAACCTCGGGGGGCTCATCCGCATCGAGGACCGGCCGCTGACCTTCGAGATCCAGGGCAACGTCCTCCGGGTCTATTCGAGCCAGGAGTACGTGGGCGATGTCGCCGTCAGCGTCCAGCCGGGCATCCGGAACTATCTCAACCGCCGTCTGCAGGAGGGGATGGACCGGACGGTCACCTTTGAGTCGATCCGGCCCAAGGTCCGTTTCGTCGGCCGCGGCCTCATCCTGCCGCGCCAGGACCGGCTGACCGTGCCCATCGAGGCCGTCAACCTCAGGAGCGTCCAGGTCGCGGCCTTCCAGATCTACCCGGGCAACATGGCCCAGTTCTTCCAGGTCAACAGTCTCGAAGGGTCGGAGGAGCTGGCCCGGGTCGGGCGCTATCTCTGGCGCAAGACGATCCCGCTCTCCGACGACCCGGCCGTGACCGGGCGCCGGACCCGGTTCGACCTCGACGTCACGCCGCTGTTCAAGGAGAACCCGGGCAGCCTCTTCCGCATCGTCCTGACGTTCAACCGGAGCAACTCGACCTATCCCTGCCCCGGCGGACCCGCGCCCGCGCCGCCGGAGACGCCCCTTCGCAACATGGACGACGCCGGCGAAGGTCGCTATTCGAACTGGGACTACGTGGAGGAGAACTACGACTACGAGCCGGGCGATTGGGCCCGCCGGAACGACCCCTGCGCCGACGCCTACTACCTCCCGCGCTACAACCGCGAAGCCGCGGTCGGCCGCAATTTCTTCTCCTCCGATATCGGGATCGTGGCCAAGCTCGAGGCCGGCAACACCCTGCACGTCGTGACGACCGACATCGCCACGGCCAAGCCGATGGCCGGGCTCCGGGTCAAGGCCTTCAACTATCAAAACCAGCTGCTCGGCGAGACGACGAGCGACGGCAGCGGCTTCGCCGTCCTGGCCCTCAAGGACCGGGCCTTCTACGTCTCCGCCGAAGGCGGCGGCGACACAGGCTACCTCCGCATCGCCGGCGAAGGCGCCTTGCCTCTCAGCCATTTCGACGTCGGCGGTGAGGTCCCGGAAAAGGGCGTCAAAGGGGTCCTCTATGGGGAGCGCGGCGTCTGGAGGCCTGGCGACACCCTGCATCTGACCTTCGTCCTTTTCGACCGGGAGAAGGCCCTGCCGCCGGACCACCCCGTGACGCTCGAGCTCTCGGACCCTCAGGGCAAGTTGGCGCTGACGGCCAAGCCGGACAAGGTCGTGGCCCCGTTCTACGCCTTCCGCATCGATACGGACGAGTCCGGGCCGACCGGCAACTGGCAGGCCCGCGTCCTCGTCGGCGGGATGACGTTCAGCAAGACGCTCAAGATCGAGACGGTCGTGCCCAACCGGCTCAAGATCGCGCTCGACACCGGCCGGGAGGTGCTGTCGCGCAAGGACATGCCCGTCGATGCGGCGGTCGCCGCCCAGTGGCTTTACGGCGCCCCGGCGGCGAACTTGAAATACGACGTGTCCGTCCGCCTGACGCGGCGGCCGACCCGCTTCGACCGGTATCCCGATCACAGCTTCGACGATCCGGCCCGGGATTTCGAGGCCGCGACGTCCGAGGCGGCGAGCGGGACCCTCGACGCGCGGGGGCGAGCGACGGCCCGGATCGATATCCGGCCGCAGCAGCCCAGCCCCGGGATGCTCGACGCGGCCTTCACCAGCCGCGTCTTTGAGGACAGCGGCGACTTCAGCGTCGACACCTTCTCGCTGCCGTTCCATCCCTACGAATCCTACGTCGGCGTCCGGGCGCCCAAGGGCGACCCGGCCCGGGGCATGCTCCTGACCGACAAGGACCAGGACGTCTCGATCGTCACGGTCGATGCCGCGGGCCGGCCCGTATCACGCGACAAGGTCCTCGTCTCCCTTTACAAGATCGAGTGGAAGTGGTGGTGGGACCGGAGCGGGGAGTCCCTGGCCCAGTACGTGACGAGCGCCCAGACACGACCGTTGCTCAAGGCCGAGGTCTCGACCCGCGACGGCGCGGGGCGGTGGACGTTCCAGATCCACTATCCCGACTGGGGCCGTTTCCTCGTCCGCGTCGAGGACCCCGTGAGCGGCCACGCTGCGGGCCAGATCGTCTATATCGATTGGCCGGGCTGGGCCGGCCGGGCCCGTGAGGAGGGCGGCGCCGGCGCGACGGCCCTCTCCTTCACCGCCGACAAACCGTCCTACAAGGTCGGGGAAAAGGCCGTCATCTATCTGCCCGAGGCCGTCCAGGGGCGGGCCCTGGTCTCGATCGAGAGCGGGACCTCGGTCATCGACAAGTTCTGGGTCTCGACCGTCAAAGGCGAGAACCGCTTCGAGGTGCCCCTCACGCCGGCCATGACGCCCAACGTCTACGTCCATGTGACGCTCATCCAGCCGCACCGCGACAAGGCGACCGATACCCCCATCCGCCTCTACGGCGCCATCCCGATCCTGGTCGAGGACCCCGGCACCAAGCTCGAGCCGGCCATCCGGGTCGCCGACGAGATCAAGCCCAACGAGAGGTTCCGGGTCGAGGTCCGCGAGGCGAGCGGCCGGCCCATGACCTATACCCTGGCCGTCGTCGACGAGGGGCTCCTCGGCCTGACGCGCTTCGCGACGCCCGATCTGCGCAAGGCCTTCTATGCCCGCGAGGCCCTCGGCGTCACGACCTGGGACCTGTTCGACATCGTGGCCGAGGCCTACGGCGCCGAGATGGCCCGTGTCCTGGCCCTCGGCGGCGGCGAAAGCGGGGAATCCAAGGACAAGGCCAAGCAGCCGCGGCGCTTCCCGCCGGTCGTGTTGTTCGACGGCCCGTTCGATCTCAAGGCGGGCGGGAGCGGCGCCCACGAGCTCGTGATGCCGCAGTATTTCGGGGCCGTGCGGGTCATGGTCGTCGGCGGCCGCGACGGCGCCTTCGGACTGGCCGAAAAGTCGGTGCCGGTGCGCCGCGACCTGATGGCCTTGGCCACGCTGCCGCGGGTCGTCCGGCCCGGCGAGGACATCGTGATGCCGGTCACGGTCTTTGTCACCAAGCCCGGGATCACGGAGGTCACTGTCGGTGTCGAAGCCAACGCCCTTTTCGAAGTCGCGGGGGAGCGAACCAAGACCGTCTCCTTCGACAAGCCCGGCGACATCATCGTGCCCTTCGCCCTCAAGATCACGGGCGGTCTCGGCCAGGGCGAGGTGCGATACCGGGCCTCCGGCGGGCCCGAGCGCGTCGAGGACAAGATCTCCATCCCGGTCCTGGCCAGCAACACGGCCATCACCCAAACCACGCGCCTGGAGATCCCGGCCGGGGCCAGCGCCAGCCAGGAGGTCGTGCCCTTCGGGCTCGAGACGACCAACACGGTCGTCGTGGAGGCCTCGTCGCTGCCGCCGCTCAATCTCGAGAAACGGCTCGATTTCCTTATCCAGTACCCCCACGGCTGCCTGGAGCAGACACTCTCGGCGGCCTTCCCCCAGCTCTACCTCAAGAGCCTGGTCAAGCTCGACGAGGGGCAGTCCCGCAACGTCGAGGACCATGTCAAGGCGGCCATCGCCAAGATGGCCGGATTCCAGATGACCAACGGCGCGTTCTCCTATTGGCCGGGCGGCCACGAGGGTCACGAGTGGATGACGGCCTACGCCGGCTATTTCCTCCTCGAAGCGGTCCGGCTCGGCTACCACGCGCCTCAGGCCATGCTCGACGCCTGGCGGGCGAACCAGAAGATGATGGCCAACGCTTTCGTCACCGGCGGGGCCTCCGTCCAGCTGATCCAGGCTTTCCGGCTGTACGCGCTGGCCCTGGCCCGCGATCCCGATCTCGGGGCCATGAACAGGCTTCGGGAAAGCGCGAACCTGCCCGGGCTGGCGGGCCTGATGCTGGCCGCGGCGTTCCATATGACCGGACAGGCCGACGCGGCCGCCGACCTGGCCGACCGGGCCCGGCTCGAGTTCAGGCCCTATCGCGACGACTTTGAGACCTTCGGCTCGGATTTCAGGGACCGGGCCCTGGCCGTTCGGTCTTACGTTCAGGTCGGCAGGTCGGACAAGGCCAAGCCGATCCTCGAGGACCTCTCCCGGACGCTGGCCTCGGACCTGTGGCTGTCGACGCAGGAAACGGCTTTCGGGCTGATGGCCCTGGCGGCGTACTACGGGACCGCGGAGATCAAGCCGTTCCGCTACCGGTTCGCCTGGGACGCCGAGAGAGCCGCCGACGTCGAGGCCGCGACGCCATTCGACCGGCGCGCGGTTCCGGACTTCCCGCTCAAGGGCCGGACCCTGGCCGTGACCAATACCGGGACGAATCCGCTCTACGTCAACATCTATCGGCGCGGCGTGCCCGCGGCCGGAATCGAATCGCCGTCGTCGGAGGGGCTGTCGCTCGACGTCCGCTATCGCGACATGAAGATGAGCCCGCTCGACATCGCCAAGATCGCTCAAGGCGGTGATCTCGTGGCCGAGGTCCGGGTCAAGAACCTGACGTCCCATCCGCTCAA
>Ga0326726_10000408_pt1 | contig 41083 bp, 38 predicted proteins | sample MHFenrmetagenome_2_FD_207603 | JGI IMG/M metagenome (GOLD analysis project Ga0326726, IMG submission 207603) | Lab enriched peat soil microbial communities from Michigan Hollow, Ithaca, NY, United States - MHF15MN | ecosystem: Environmental > Terrestrial > Soil > Wetlands > Peat | place: USA... | reverse complement strand
TGCCCGATGCGAAATCAGGCAAGTTCCGGCTGGTGTCGAGATGGCGCTCTATATCTTCTTCTCGATCTTCGCGGTCTTCTTGATCTCCTCGACGTACGCCTGCAGCTTCTTCTGCTGCACGATCTGTCCGAGCCGGTCCTTGACCTGCTCGAAGTCGGGTGGCGCAACGTCACGTGTATCTTCGAGCTGGATAACGTGCCAGCCGTACTGCGTCTGCACCGGCTTGGGTGTGATTTCGCCCTTCTTCAGTCCAGAGACAGCTTCCGCAAACGCGGGCACCATGCGGGCCGGCGTGAACCAGCCGAGCTCGCCGCCCTGTTCCTTGGAGTTGTCCATCGATTCCTTGTGGGCCAACTCGGCAAAGTCAGCACCCTTATGCAACTTGTCGATGATCGTCTGCGCATAAGGCTCGGTCGCGACCAGGATGTGCCGCGCGCGGTATTCCTGCTTCGGCATCGTGGCCACCTGCGTCTCATATTCGGCGCGTAGTTCCTGCTCGGTCGGCGTCTTGCCCTTGAGGAAATTCTGCGCCACGGCTTCCGCCAGCACGTTCTGGCGGGTGAGCTCCAGACGGCTGGTCACCTCCGCTTGCTTGTCGAGCCCGTCCTTTGCCGCCTGCTGGGTCATGAGCTCGATACGGATCAGATCGTCGAGCAGCTCTTGCTTCTGCTCCGCGCTGAGGTCTGCGGTTGCCTTGCCAGCGCGGCTCTTGGCATAGAAGTCGAATATCTCACTCGAGATCGATGTGCCATTGACTATTGCCACTGGCGCACCGGTAGTAATGGCGACTGGAGCGGCCGCCTTCTGCTGGCACGCGGTGAGCGTCGCCACGCTTGAAATGATGGCCAGGATCAGGAGCTTCTTCATGGGTGCCTCGGGATGAATGGAAACCTTGAGATTGAAATCTGGGAGTTGGATCGGGGCGCTCATCCGGTGCGGCGCGTCAGTTCCGCAGGGGCCAACGCCTCGATGCTGAGCGCGTGAATGTCGCTGTCCATGAGCTCGCCGAGCGTCTGGTAGACCAGACGGTGCCGTTGCAGCGCACTCAGGCCCTGGAAGGCACGTGACACGATGCGCACGCGGAAATGACCGCGGCCGCCGCGGGCGCCGGGATGCCCGGCATGCAAGTGACCCTCGTCATCGACGCTGAGCTCGAGGGGAGCGAGGCCCTGCTCGAGGCGCGCGCGGATGCGTTCGGGGCGGGTGCTCATGGACATTTGGGGCTCAGCGCTCGGGCCCGTCGAGGCGCGCGCCCTCGCCGGTTGCGACGTTGCGCAGCGGCAGCCACAACATCTGCGTGAACATGAAGACGAGGCTGAGCCCGGTCACACCGTAAACCTTGAAATTGACCCAGGCCTGCTCGCTGAACGTGCGCGCGATGTAAATATTGAGTGCACCCACCAGGGCGAAAAAGAGCACCCACGCAAAATTGATCCACCGCCAGCGCTGAACGCTCACGGGCGCGAGGTGTTCGGATAGCGTGCTCTCGAGTAGACGTTGCGCGAGCGGGCGGTGGCCGACCAGTGGGCTCGCCAGGAACGCCGCACCGAGCAGCCACATCAGCACCGACAGTTTCCACTGGATGAAGCGCGGGTCGTGCAGAAGTAATGTCGCGGAGCCGAAGATGACCGCGAGTACGGCAGTGATGCCATGGATCGGCTTGATGGTCCGGGTGCGCCACCAGTCAATGCCGAGCTGCAGCAGGCAGCCACCGATGAGCGCCGCGGTCGCCGCGTAGATCCCGCCGAGGAGGTAGGCGACGTAAAAGGCAATGAGCGGCAGAAAGTCGATGAGTTGCTGCATGGAGTGCGTCGCGGCGGGGGCCGCCGAAAGGCCGCGTATCATAGCAGGATGAGCCAGTTGTTCGAGATTCACCCGCAGAACCCGCAGCTGCGGCTCATCCGGCGCGCCGTGGAGATCATCCGCCGCGGCGGCGTGATCGTCTATCCGACCGACTCGTGTTATGCCCTGGGCTGCCACCTCGGTGACAAGGAGGCGCTCGAGCGGATCCGCCGCATTCGCCATGCGGGGAAGGATCACCACTTCACACTCGTGTGCCGCGACCTGTCGGAAATCGCACACTACGCCCGCGTTGACAACAGCCAATACCGATTGCTGCGGAAGTTCACGCCGGGTCCTTACACCTTCCTGCTGCGGGCCACGCGCGAAACACCGAAACGCCTGCAGAATCCGAGGCGTCGCACGATCGGCATCCGTGTTCCCGATCATCCGGTGCCACAGCTGCTCCTGCGGGAACTGGGCGAGCCAATCATGAGCTCGACCCTGTTGCTCCCAGGCGATGTGTTGCCGATGACCGATGCGGTGGAGATTCGCGAGCGGCTGCAGCAGCTCGTCGACGTGGTACTCGACGGCGGCAACTGCGGTCTCGAACCCACGACCGTCATCGATCTGGTCGGTGAGGTCCCGGCAATCGTGAGGCGTGGCCGGGGCCCGGTGGAAGCGTTCGAGCGGCACATCGACGAGGGTAGGGCTTCTGCTCGCGTATAATCATCGCCAGCTTGCGTGGGATCGCCCACGCTCACGCCGCTGGTAACACCCGCTCTTGATAGTTTTTATAAACAATAGCTTATGGCTAGAAACTTCATGCGGTTTCTAGCTGAAGTTGCAATCTGGGCGATACCAACGGTGCTGGCTTTCACCATACATGAAGTCATGCACGGGTTCGTGGCGCGCCGGTACGGCGATCACACCGCTGAAAGTCTCGGCCGCCTGACGCTCAACCCGCTCCGGCACATCGACCCCATCGGCACAGTGGTGATGCCGAGCCTCGCGTTGTTGCTCAATATCCCGGTCATCGGCTGGGCGAAACCGGTACCCGTGACCCGAGCCAACCTGCGCAACCCGCGCACTGACATGGCCAAGGTGGCGGCGGCTGGGCCGCTGTCGAATTTCGTGCAAGCCTTCCTCTGGGCGCTGCTACTGGCGCTGTTGCAGAAGGCGCGCGTTTTCGTGGGCGAACCATCGTGGCTGCTGTCCATGTGTTCAGCGGGCATACTGGTCAACGTGCTGTTCGCCGTCTTCAACCTGCTGCCGATCCCGCCTCTCGATGGCAGCCGGGTTCTCCAGAGCTTCGTGCCGCCAGGGTTCGCACGCATGCTCGATCGGCTTGAGCCGTTCGGTTTCTTCGTGCTGTTTGCCCTTCTGTATGCCGGCGTGCTCAACCCGGTGCTGGGCCCGTTGTTGGTGGCCGTGCAGCGCCTGGTGATCGCACTGAGCGGCGTCGAGACCGGCTGAGGGAGCGGACTTGGCAGGCACACAAGGTAATAAACGCGTGGTATCGGGCATGCGGCCGACGGGCCGATTACACCTCGGTAATTATCACGGTGCCCTGCGCAACTGGATCGAGCTGCAATACCAGTACGAGTGCTACTTCTTTGTCGCCGACTGGCACGCGCTGACCACGGGCTACGCCGACACCTCGCAGATCCAGGAGAACGTGCGAGAAGTCGTCGTCGACTGGCTAGGGGCTGGCCTCAATCCGGGAGTTGCGACCTTCTTCGTGCAGTCGCGCGTCCCCGAGCACGCCGAGCTGCACCTGCTGCTGTCGATGATCACGCCCCTCGGCTGGCTCGAGCGCGTCCCGACGTACAAGGATCAGATCGAGCAGCTCAGGGAACAGGACCTCACCACTTATGGATTTCTCGGCTACCCGTTGCTGCAGAGCGCCGACATCCTGATCTATAAGCCTGCTTTCGTTCCTGTCGGAGAGGACCAGGTCGCGCACGTAGAAATCACGCGCGAGATCGCGCGGCGCTTCAACCACATCTACGGCCGCGAGCCGGACTTCGAGCAGAAGGCTGAGAAGGCGATCAAGAGCCTGGGCGGGCGCAACAGTACGCTCTACCGGCAGCTGCGACGCAAGTTCCAGGAAGCGGGCGATGCCGAGGCTCTGGAAAAGGCACGGGCGCTGGTCGAGTCCAATGCGCGGCTGACCGTTGCCGATCGGGAACGGTTGCTCGGGTACCTGGAGGGTAGCGGCGTTGCCATCCTGCCGGAGCCGCAGGTACTCCTCACGGCCGCGCCCAAGGTTCCCGGCCTCGATGGTCGCAAGATGTCGAAGTCCTATGGCAACACCATCGGCCTGCGCGAGGATCCGGAGGAGGTCGAGAAGAAGCTCAAGACCATGCAGACTGACCCGGCGCGCGTGCGGCGCACCGACCCGGGCGATCCGGACAAGTGCCCCGTATGGGACCTGCACAAGATTTACTCCAGCGACGAGACGCGCGAGTGGGTGCAGAAGGGTTGCCGCTCCGCTGGAATTGGCTGTCTGGAATGCAAGAAGCCCCTGATCGATAAAGTGGTGGAGGAGATTGCCGCCATCCGCAAGCGGGCACAGGAATACGAGGACAATCCCGACCTCGTTCGTGGCATCATTGACGAAGGGTGTGAGAAGGCGCGCGAAGCAGCGCGCCAGACGCTCAACGACGTGCGCGAGGCGATGGGTCTCAACTACCGCTGAGGCGCCCATCGGAGCGAAATGAAACCGGACCTCAGAGTCGTCGAAACTGCCCAGCCGGCCCCGCCGCCGGTCGAAGCCCCGCCGGAGCAGGCTGAGATGCCGTTCGCGGTGATCGAGGGCGAGCCGCTCACCGAGCTGCCGCGCGACCTGTACATCCCGCCCCAGGCCCTGGAGGTGTTCCTCGAAGCGTTCGAGGGGCCGCTCGACCTGCTGCTGTACCTCATCCGGCGGCAGAACCTGAACATCCTCGATATTCCCATCGCCGAGATCACCCGGCAGTACATGGAGTACATCGAGGTCATGCAGGAGCTGGAGCTCGAGCTCGTGGGCGAGTACCTGTTGATGGCCGCAATGTTGGCCGAGATCAAGTCGCGCATGCTCCTGCCGCGCGCGCACAGGGAGCAGGAAGAGGAAGAAGATCCGCGCGCCGAGCTCGTGCGTCGGCTGCAGGAGTACGAGCGCTTCAAGAAGGCGGCCGAAGATATCGACGCGCTGCAACGGATGGAACGGGACGCGTGGATCGCAACGGCCGAAGTGACCGAACGCAAGGTGGTGCGCCTGGTGCCGCAGGTGACGCTGCAGGAAATGCTGGTCGCGTTCAAGGAGGTGCTTGCCCGCTCAGCGATGTTTGCCCATCACCACGTGCAGCGCGAGCGGCTGTCGGTGCGTCAGCGTATGTCCGAGATCCTTGCCTCGCTCAGGGAATCGAGCTTCGTGGAGTTCATTCAACTGTTCCGGCCCGAGGAAGGACGCATGGGGGTCACCGTGACCTTCATCGCGATCCTGGAACTCGCGCGTGAAGGTCTGCTGGAGATCGTGCAGGCGGATGCCTACGCACCGATTCACGTGCGCCCGGGAAGCGGGGTGCCGAACCTGATGATCGTGGCCGACAACACCGGCGCGGACCACTGAGGGGAGTACGAATGCAGGAGCAATACCTCAAGAACGTCATCGAGGCGGCGTTGCTCGCGGCGGGACGGCCGTTGTCTATTGCCGACCTGGCCGAGATGTTCGATGAGCGCGCACGGCCGGCAGGCGAGGACGTTCGCTCCGCCCTTCGTGAACTGGAGTCCGAGTACGAAGGACGGGGCATCGAGCTGCGCGAAGTCGCAAGCGGTTTTCGTATCCAGATTCGCGGCAACATGACCGATGCAGTCTCGCGGCTGTGGCAGGAACGCCCGCAACGGTATTCGCGCGCGCTGCTCGAAACGCTCGCGCTGATCGCCTATCGGCAGCCGATCACGCGCGCGGAGATCGAAGAGGTCCGTGGTGTCACGGTCAATCCTAACATCGTGCGCACGCTGTTCGAGCGCAACTGGGTCCGCGTCGTAGGGCATCGGGAAGTGCCGGGTCACCCGGAGCTGCTCGGCACGACCCGCGAGTTTCTCGACTACTTCAACCTTCGGAGTCTCGAGGAGCTGCCCAGTCTCGCGGCGCTGCGCGACATGGATAACCTGGGCGTACAGCTTGAGCTCGCGGGCGAGATCGGCGAGTTGCCGTCCGACAGCCCGGATGCTGTTGTTGAGAATGCGGCGGATGAGAGCAGTGTGTCCGCGGCTACGGACGATGAGGCGCTCGAAAGCGATGAAGCGACTCCCGGCGCTGAGGCGAGGCCCGGTATGGTCGCGCGCAGCGATGACGAGGACAGTGGCAGTCCTTACTCGCGCTACTGACGAAGCCGCTGCGACCGCACTTCTCACCTGCTCGCCAGACTGCGGCGTGTTACCCGATGGCTGAACGGATCCAGAAAGTGCTGGCGCGCGCCGGAGTTGCATCGCGGCGCCAGGTGGAAGAGTGGATCAGGGCGGGGCGCCTCGCGATCAACGGCGTGCCGGCGACCCTGGGTGCGCCGTTACGCGGCCGGGATAAGGTCACACTGGATGGCCGCCCGGTTCGCTTTCGCGAGCCGGACTCGGCGACGCGCGTCATCGTGTATCACCGCGCGGCGAGTCGCGATCTCAATGCGCCGGAATCTACCGAATCAGTGCAGCTCTTCGAGAAACTCCCCAGGCGTGCCGGTCGACGCTGGATCGCAGTGAGTCCCCTGCCGCCCAACGACGGCGGGCTCGAATTGCTCACCAACGACGGCGATCTGGCGCAGCGACTGATGCGTCGGCTGGGTACGCTAAGGGTCACGTTCTCACTGCGCGTGCGCGGTGAGCTCAACGAACTGCAGCTGGCCCGCCTGCGCTCCGGAGTTGTCGATCCTGAAACGACACTCGAGGTCGAATCAATCGAGCCGGCGGGCGGCGAGGGCAGCAACCGCTGGTACACACTGGTCACACGTGGTGGCCGGGCGCGCGACGTGCACCGCCTGGCGCAGGCTGCAGCCGTCGATCTGAGCCGGCTGATGCGCGTCGGCCTCGGGCCAGTACGCATGGACCGCAGCCTGGCCCGCGAGCGTCATCGCACGCTGAGCCCGGCGGAGACTACACAGCTGTATGAGCTGGCCGGCGTATCGGGCGCCGCTCAGGCGGCAACCGCGCATTCGACGCGATCTCGTCCCCGTTCCTTGGCGCGATACAAGGCCTGATCGGCGGCGCGGAGCAGCGCCTCGGCGCTCGTTCCGTGATCGGGATAGATTGCAACGCCGCAGGACAGGGAGACCCGCGGCAAAGCGTTTTCCAGGTGCACGACGTGAAGAGCTGCAACCGCCCGGCGCAGTTCCTCGGCGCGCTGCTGGGTGATGGCGTAGGAGGCTCCCGGGAGCATCACCGCGAATTCCTCGCCACCCAGGCGGCAAGCGATGTCGCTGCCTCGGAACACGCTCTGCAACTGTCGGGCTACGGACTTGAGCAAGGCATCCCCGCCATCGTGTCCGAAGGTATCGTTGATGCGTTTGAAGAAGTCGATGTCCGCAACGATCATGCCGATCGTGCGCTTCTCGCGTTCGGCGCGCTGCACTTCGCGGGTCAATGTCTGCAGCAGGTAGCGACGATTGTAGAGCTCCGTGAGCGGATCGGAGTTCGACAGCGCACGCAGCTCCTCGCGCAGCATCAGGTTGCCGAGCGACAGCGAGATCTGTTCGGACGCGGCCTCGGCAAGCGCCTGCGGCAATTCCTGCGCAAATACGCCCGGGCTCAGCTCGTGCATGCAGAGCACGCCAATCGCGCTTCCCTGCGCCATCAGCGGAACACACAGGGTGTTGGCGCCTTCCTGCCCATCCGTATGTCCGCAACGTGTATCGCGCCCGCCGGCGTAGACCGCGTGCACCTGGCCGCGTCGCAGCGCCCAGCAGTCAGCCGTGCTGATCGCCGCGGGCTCGCTGGCGCTGCTACCCCACTTCGCTACCGGCTCGAACAGATCGGCGGCAGCGCCGCTGAGATAGACGGCGCCGCGGAAGTCGGAAAACAACTCACCGGCAAAGCGCGAAACGATCCGGTAGGACTCCTCACGGGTCGCGCACGCCTGCAATAACGCGCCCATTTCCGCCAGCAGCGTGAAATCGCGCGCCCGCGATTGTGTGACTTTGATCTGGCTGCGCAGGCGCAGGTGGACCTGGCGCAGCGCTTCCTCGGCACGCAGCCGCTGCACCATGTCGGATTGGCGCGCCAGCACGCTCTTCTTCAGGCGCTTGCGTAGCGTATCCATGCCGACGCCAATGTCGCCAATCTCGCCCGGTCCGCGCGGCATCTCGATGTCGAGAGAGCCGGAGGACAGCCGCGCCGCAGCGTCGCGCAGCCGCTCGAGCGGGAGCACCAGGTAAAGGGCGGCGATGAGGGTGAGGCAGATCACCAAGGCGGCGATGGCGGTGCCCGCGACGAGGCGCACCATGAGCACTTGCCTGCCGGCTTCGCGATCGAGCTCGACGCGCTCGGTGGTGTAGTTGATCAGTGCCACGCCGATGATTCCGCCACTCCTGGCCTGGATCGGCAGCGCGTATCGATAGATGACCGGTGGGTTGCCGCCGGTTCTTTCGACGATCGTTCGCGGCCGCCCGTCGCTCAGTGTCCGCGTCGCGTCGCGCAGGGCAGCGCCCTGCAACGGAACCGTCATGCTCCCAGCGGGCGAGGAGTCGGCGATCATTCGACCGCCGGGCGCGAGGACCTGGATCTCGCGGGCGTGTGCCAGTCCTAGAGCGGTGACACTTGCTTGCAGTTGAGCTCGGCCGGCCAGACTACTGAGACCGTTGCCATCGCCGGCGAATTGTTGAACCAGCAGGGCGACTGCCGACGCTCCCTCCTCCACCTGGGCGTGGAGGCGCGCTTCGGCCTGAATGCGCCCGTTCTCCGCGTACCAGAAGCCGAACGTCATCAGCGCCAGCAGCAGGGTGGCGATGATTGCCGCGAGCACACGCCGGATGCCGAAGCCGCGACGGCGGTGCAGTCTGAGGCGGCCGGTACGCAGCATGGCCGCCTGGTCCTGGCGAATCTGCTGGTGCTGCAGGATGCGTCCCACCACGTACGGCAACCGGTACAGATCCTCCCGCTTGAGCACGTCCTCCGCGCCGGCGGCGATCGACTCGAGATTCGTGACTTCGTCCGAGCCATCGCTGAGCAGCACGACGGGAGTCTCGAGCTGGCGCTCACGCAGCGCCTGGACTACCGCGACTCCGTCAACCGAGGCCGAGCGCGCACTGCTGATGACGACATCCCAACTGCTCTTGTCGAGAGCGGCCGCGAGCTCCGGAGGGGTGCATACGTGCTCGGCCGCCACCGTGTAACCCGAGCGTTCCAGCTCGCTCGTGATGCGAGCCGCCTCGTCTTTGGACTCCTCGACGATGAGCACTACGAGGCGCGCGCTTAACGAGCGGGTAATCGGCCCGACGCTGCCCTCTTGAGACTGCACGATGCTCATTGTGGTTTGCCTGGCAGCGAATCCATCAGCGGGCAGCGATGCCGAGGGACTGATCGGCCTCGGCGCGTGCTACGAACTCATCGATTTCGAGCGCGCGCATCGGCTTGGCGATCAGCACGCCCTGCATCGAATCGCAGCCGGATTCAGCCAGGAAATCGAAAGCCACTTGTGTCTCAACGCCCTCGCCGCAGACGCGCATCGACAATCGATGCGCAAGGTCAATGATCGCCGCAACGATGGTCGAAGCTTCACGCACGTCGGGAACATCGTTGATCAGCGCGCGATCGATCTTGATCTCATTGAAGGGGAGGCGGCACAACTCCGTGAGCGAGGAGTAACCGGTGCCGAAGTCATCGAGCGACAGGGCTACCCCGTGCAGGCGCAACCGACTCAGCACATCGTGCACCAGCTCGCGGTCCTGGAGCGATGCTGCTTCGATGACTTCCAGCGTGATGTGCTCCGGTGGCACGCTATTCTCGTTCAGCGTACGCATGAACCGCTCGAGGAAACCACCGTCGCGCACGAGCGTCGGAGCGAGGTTGATCGCCATGGTGAGTTCCAGCCCGCGGGCGTGCCAGAGACCAGCTTGGTGGATCGCCGCATCGAAAACAAAATCGGTAAGGGCCTGGAGCTGTCCGGCTGTCTCTGCAACCTTGAGGAACTGGCCGGGGTACAGCAGGCCGCGGCGCGGATGCTGCCAGCGGATCAGGGCCTCGACGCCGCGTACCAGCCAGCGCTCACCCAGGCGCGCGACGATCGGCTGGTAGTGCAGCAGCAGCTCATTACCCGCGAGCGCCTGCTTGATCTCTGCGGCGCTGATCGGGGCCGATGCCGCACTGTGCCGCGCCAGGAGCATCGCCAGCGCATTCATCATCAGCGGCCGTTCGAGCGTGCCTGCGACCTCGAGCGATAAGGCGCTCGCTGCACGCATTGCGTTGGACAATTTGCGCACATCGCCGCCCTTGAGGAGCACGATCTGTGACTGCAGGCGCAGCCTGGCAAGGAGCTCGAGCGCTTGCACAGCATCGAAGCCGGGCGCTTCCAGGTCGATGACAATGGCCAGGGGCGTGGGGTTCACCAGCTCCTGCAGAGACTGCAAAGTGCTGGCCACCTGCCACTCGTGGACGATGGCGGGGCCGGCACCGTGAATCGTGTCGAGAAACTGGTAGTCCTCGGCGACGATCAATACGCGATTGCCGGGCGCTTCCATGAGTTTCTCCAGTGCCTCAAACATCATTCAACTCGAGGCGAGCTTCACGCGGCGCTGGCGGATCGTCTCGTTGGCGGCGCGTTCCTGAGCCTCGGGTGAACCTGCAGTAGTCTTGTCGTCGCTGCTGCCCTGCTTGCGCCAGATCTTGAGATCGCGCGGCGCGGCCACTGCCACCATCACCCGTGAGCGGCTGGCGTGCACGATCTTGACTTCGATGTCCGGTCCGATCTGTATCGATTCACCAATGCGTCGGGCGATGAGCAGCATGGTGGGTCCCTCCGTGAAGCTGCGTGAGTGGGTTCGGTGATGGCGCGACGCCGTTTGGCACCGGTGACGGCGCGGCGTGAGCAATGCGACAAAAAGGGAGCAACCTCGTGGGGTCGCTGGAGCGGAATCGGGCTGTCCATGCCGGCATCTACTGTTCCTATCGTCTCTGCGGATGCGTCCTTACAGTTCCCTGCAGCGCGAATTTACGTCCGAGTCCCCCGCCGGGAAGTGAATCAGTGCTCAACTTTGATAAACATAATGTGGCGCGGCGCCACAATTGAGTGGTGGTCGCCGTTCGGTTGCGAGTTCTCCGCAGCCACCCGCGTCGCGACAGGCCTAGAAACAATCGAAGGATTGGCCCGAGACGCCCCGGCTCGCCGGGCCCAGAAGATAAAGGTAGGGGCCGACCAGCGCGGCGGGATCGGGCAGCGTGCTGGGGTCTTCGGCCGGGTAGGCCTGCAGCCGCATCGCTGTACGCGCCCGGACAGGGTTGATGCAGTTCACGCGGATCGCGCTTGACGAGGTTTCATCGGCCAGCACCTGGGCCAGGCCCTCGACCGCAAACTTGGACACGGCGTAAGCGCCCCAGAGCGCCCGCCCACGACGCCCGACACTGCTCGAGGTGAACAGCACGCTGGCGTCGGGCGACCTGTGCAGCAGTGGCAGGCAGACCTGCGTCAGGGCGAACGCCGCCGTGACGTTGACGTGCAGGACGCGCACCCAGGTCGGCACATCGTAGTGATCGATCGGACTCAGCTGTCCGAGCAGGGCCGCGTTGTGCAGCAGTCCGTCGAGACGACCATAGTTCTTTTCGACGGCGGCGGCGAGTGTGTCGTAATCGCTGGCCAGTGCGGATTCGAGGTTCAACGGTGCAATGCTCGGTCTAGTTCCGTCGGCGGCGAGAATCTCGTCATGAGTCGCCTCGAGCTTGCGTATTGTCCGGCCACTGAGGACTACGGTCGCTCCGTGCGCCGCGAGTGCGAGGGCCACGGCGCGGCCGATGCCATCGCCAGCGCCTGTCACGAGAATGACGCGCTCGCGCAGCTCGTCGCGCGCCGGCCGATGGTGCAGCAGCTCACTGGGCGTCATCGGCTGCTCGCGAATCGGGCGGAGCGTCCGGCACGTCACCGCTCGGCGTACGCGCGAGCTTCGCGATGGGATCGAGGGTTTCAAGGTTACGGTCCGGTTTCAGACCCAGCTCGGTAAACCGGCGCGCGGCCGACAGCACCTGCCGTTCGAGCGAGCCGACCGCACTGTTGTAGGCCTCGACGCTCGAATCCAGGCTCTTACCCACTCTGCCGAGATGGGCCCCGAATACGCTTAGCCGCCGATAAAGCTCTTCACCGAGGTCGCGGATGGTTGCGGCATTCTGTGCCAGAGCCAGCTGTCGCCAACCATAGGCAATGGCCTTCAGCATCGCGATGAAGCTGGTGGGCGTCGCCAGGATGACGTTCTGACGAATGGCTTCATCCAGCAATCCCGGGTTCTCGTTGAGCGCCGCGGCGAGGAACTGATCGCCGGGAACGAACAGGATGACGAAGTCGGGGCTGTTTTTGAACTGTGCCCAGTAGGACTTGGCCGCGAGTGCGCGCACGCGTTCGGCGAGTAGCTGTCCATGTCGTCGCAGCGCGCTGGCGCGTGCCTCATCCGACGGCGCATCGACGGCTTCGAGATACGCGCCGAGCGGCGTTTTCACGTCCACCACGAGATCGCGCGCATCGGGCATATGAATAATGAGATCCGGGCGTAGTGCGCCTTCTTCGGCCGTGGTATAGGCTTGCTCGGTAAAATCACAGTGCGGTGTCATCCCGGCCAGCTCCACGAGCCGCCGCAGCGACATCTCACCCCACTGGCCGCGCACTTCGGGTCGACGCAGAGCATTCACGAGGTTGCGGGTCTCGCGCTGCAGGGCGGACTGACTACTGTTGACCGATTCCAGATACTGGCGCATCGCGCCGAAAGACTCGTGCCGATCCTTCTCGATGCTGGCGATCTGCGCCTGAGTCCGGCCCAGCGCCTCCTGCACGGGCCGCAGCAGTGCTTCGATGGCCTGCTCGCGCTCCTTGAGCGCGTGCGTCGCCTGCAATTGCTGCTGGCCCAGGTTCTCATGCGCGAGCTTGAGGAACAGCTCGCTGTTACTGCGCAGCGTGGCTCGCGCCAGGCCGTCGAAGGCTACCGTGAGCCGTTCCTGGGCGCGCTCGAGCGCATGGTCGCGTTCCTGCTCGAGCAACTCCTGGGACTTGAGCCGCGTGCGCGCGTTTTCCAGCTCGAGCCCGAGCTGCTGCTGGGCGCGTGCGGCGCGCAGCGCCATCACGAGCCAGCCCAGCACAAAGCCGACCGCGGCGGCGAGAGCGAACCAGATCCAGAATCCATCCATCATGGCCGCAGGGCAGTCCCGTTCAGCCAGGCGAGGAGCTCGCCCGGCTCGTGAATCATCCCTTCGGCATCCCAGGCGTGCGGCTGATCATGCTCGCCGAGGTAGCCGAACAGCGCGATGAGTGCACGCATTCCGGCCGCATGGGCGGCGCGCACGTCGCGCTCGGCATCGCCGACGTAGACACATTGGCGCGCGTCGACTCCCAGCAGGTCCGCGGCGTGCAGCAGGGGCGCCGGATGCGGCTTGCGCTGCGCCAGCGTGTCGCCGCTCACGATGCAGGTGGTACGCCCGGCGAGCTGGAGCGCCACGAGCAGCGGCTCGGTCAGGAAGGCGGGCTTGTTGGTCACGACACCCCAGCGCAGACGCCAGGCGTCGAGCTGCCGCAATACCGCTTCGAATCCGGGAAACAGCGCGGTCTGTGTCGCGAGGTCGTTGCTGTAAAGCTCCAGGAACCGGGCGCGCAGGGTCGCCACCTCATCCTCGCCGGCGTGCGGAAAGCCAAGACGCACGAGGGCGAGGGCGCCGTGCGAAACGTGCGGGCGGATCTGCGCGAAGTTGAGCGTCTGCTGACCGTGCTCTGCGCGCAGCCGGTTGAGTGCCTGCGCCATGTCTGGTGCCGTGTCGAGCAGCGTGCCATCGAGGTCGAAGAGCACGCCCTTGATTGTGGGTGGGCCGGCCATCACGCGTGGGCACGCGTGAGATGCATCAGGTAGTTCACCGTGGCATCGTCACTTCGCAGAAAGCGGCGCGTGAGCGGGTTGTATTCGATGCCGGCGATGTCCACGACCTTAAGTCCCGACTGCCGCGCCCACCCGGCGAGCTCGGACGGCCGGATGAAGCGCGCATAGTCGTGCGTGCCGCGAGGCAGCAGGCGCAGCAGGTACTCGGCACCGACGATTGCGAGCAGGAACGCCTTGAGGTTGCGATTGATGGTCGACACGAACAGGTGTCCGCCGGGACGCAACAGCGTGGCAATGGCCGTGAGCGTGCGGTCCGGCTCCGGAACGTGCTCGAGCATTTCCATGCAGGTCACGATATCGAAGCTCGCGGGCGAACCGGCGGCGAGGTCCTCCGGCGATGTGAGGTGGTACTCGAGCAGTGCACCGCTCTCGAGCGCGTGCAATTGTGCCACCTGCAGCGCGGCCTGCGCCAGGTCGATCCCCAGGACCTTTGCACCCTCACGCGCCATCGCTTCGGCCAATATCCCACCGCCGCATCCGACGTCGAGCACGCGGGCGCCCGCGAGCTTGGCGCGCTCCATGATGAAGGCGAGGCGCAGCGGATTGAGCTCATGCAACGGACGGAATTCGCCGGCGGGGTCCCACCAACGCTGCGCCAGGGCCTCGAACTTGGCGACCTCGCTGGCATCGACGTTGGGCACTGACTGCATCGTGGCTGGCTTGCTCAAGCGACACGCTCGATGAGTGCCGCGATCCGCTCACTCCAGCGAGCAGCGTGCTGGCGCAGGCGCTGCGGATCGAAGCGCGTGAGCTGGCCATCCATCACCAGGTGCTTGCCCGCAACCCACACGTCGCTGACCTGGGCACGGCTCGCGGCGTAGACCAGCTGCGCGAGGGGCGAGTAAACCGGCAATGTTGCCGGGTTATCGAGATCGACGCAGCACATATCGGCCCACTTCCCGGGTACCAGCGAGCCGATCTCCGAGTCCAGGCCAAGGGCGCGCCCACCGTTGAGAGTTGCCATGCGCAGAGCCGTGGCCGCATTCACCACGGTGGGATCGCGGCTGCTGCCCTTCGCGAGCAGCGCCGCAAGGCGCATTTCCCCCATCAGGTCGAGATCGTTGTTGCTCGCGGCTCCATCGGTTCCGAGCGCGACATTGAGGCCGGCGTCGAGCATCGCAGCGATAGGGGCGACGCCGTTACCGAGTTTGAGATTGGATTCCGGGCAGTGCACCAGCGACATTCCGGCCTGCGCGGCCATTGCAATGTCGGCACCGTCGGCCTGGACGAAATGCACCCCGATCAGCCGCGGTGAGAGCAGGCCCAGGCGGCGCAGGCGCTCGATGGGCCGCACGCCATGCACGGCAATGGACTGTGCGATCTCTGCCTGCGACTCGTGCAAGTGGATCATCACCATCGCATCGAGCTCATCGGCGTAGATGCGGATGCGCTCGAAGGTTGCATCGCTCACCAGATAAGGAGAGTGGGGCCCCAGGGCGGTGGTGATGAGTGGATGATCCAGCCACTCATCGTGCAGCGCGAGTCCCCGCGACAGGTAATCATCCGCACCGCGCGACCAGGGTGCCGGCGCATCGGCGATGGGGGCGCCGATACAGGCCCGCAGGTGCATCTGCGCCGCCACCTGCGCGCTCTCTTCGGGGTAGAAGTACCAGTCCGCGACGCAGGTGATGCCGGCGAGCAGCATCTCGGCGTAGGCGAGCTCGCTGCCGTCGCGCACGAATTCTGCGCTGACCCAGCGCTGTTCGAGCGGCCAGATGCGCTGGCCGAACCAGGCTTCGAGCGGCAGATCATCCGCGACGCCGCGCAGCAGGCTCATGGCGGCGTGAGTATGGGCGTTGACGAATCCGGGGATCAGCACATGGTTCGGACGCTGCAGGTGCTCGCGGGCGGCGAAGCGCGCACGCGCTTCCGTCGTTGGCAACAGCGCGACGATCCGGCCGTTGTTGACGGCGATCGCGTGCCGCTCGAGCACCCGTTGATCGGGTTCGACCGGGATGATCCAGCGTGCATCGATGAGCAGGTCGATGGGTTCCATGCGTACCGCGGCGGGCAAATTCTGGCGCAGCTAGTATAGCGGCGCCGCGTGTGCCGCGGCACACCGCGCGGGTTCGGCGCGGGTGCTCGCTGTGATAAGATTCTGTGCTTTCCACCCGGCCCCAAGATCGCAATCCCACGCTCCACGGCGCTCTTCCTCAAGCCTGACAACGGACTCCTGAATGGCGGACATCGCGCGCGAAATTCTCCCCGTCAACCTCGAAGACGAAATGCGCCGGTCCTACCTCGATTACGCGATGAGCGTGATCGTGGGGCGCGCGCTGCCGGACGTGCGCGACGGGCTCAAGCCGGTTCACCGCCGGGTCCTGTACGCGATGCGCGAGCTGGGCAACGACTACAACAAGCCCTACAAGAAATCGGCGCGTGTGGTGGGTGACGTCATCGGCAAGTACCACCCGCACGGCGACACGGCGGTCTACGACACGATGGTGCGCATGGCGCAGGGCTTCTCCATGCGGTACGTGCTGGTCGATGGACAGGGCAATTTCGGCTCGGTCGACGGCGATCTGCCGGCGGCGATGCGTTACACCGAAGTGCGCATGTCGCGGATCGCGCACGAGCTCCTCGCCGATATCGAAAAGGAAACGGTCGATTTCGTTCCGAACTACGACGAATCCGAGAGCGAGCCCGCGGTCCTGCCGACACGCATTCCGAACCTGCTGATCAACGGTCAGACTGGTATCGCGGTCGGCATGGCTACCAACATCCCGCCGCACAACCTGACGGAAGTCGTGAACGCCTGCGTCGCGCTCATCGACGATCCGTCGCTTTCCCTCGCCGCACTGATGCAGCACATCCCCGGACCGGATTTCCCCACGGCCGGCATCATCAACGGCTCGCAGGAAATCGTCGCCGGCTACAAGACCGGTCGTGGGCGCCTGTCAGTCCGAGCCCGCACGCACATCGAGGAACTCGAGCGTGGCGGCCGACACGCCATCGTCATCACGGAGCTGCCCTACCAGGTCAACAAGGCACGACTCATTGAGCGTATCGCCGAGCTGGTGCGCGAGAAGCAGCTCGACGGCATTGCGCATGACGGGCTGCGGGACGAATCCGACAAGGACGGCATGCGGGTCGTCATCGAGCTCAGGAAGGGCGAGGTGCCCGACATCGTGCTCAACAACCTGTATGCCCAGACGCCGATGGAGACGGTGTTCGGCATCAACATGGTGGCGCTCGTCGACGGGCAGCCCAGGCTGCTCTCGCTCAAGGAGCTGCTCGAGGCGTTCCTGCGTCATCGACGCCAGGTGGTCACGCGCCGCACGATCTTCGATCTGCGCAAGGCGCGCGAGCGGGCTCACATCCTCGAGGGCCTGGCGGTGGCGCTCGCCAACATCGACGAGATCATCGCCACCATCAAGCGCTCCCCTTCACCCGCGGAGGCGCGCGTCGCCTTGCTAGCGCGCAGCTGGGGCGCGGGCGCGGTGCCGCAGATGCTGGAGCGCGCTGGGGAAATCTCCACGCGACCCGACAGTGTCGCCGGCGACCTCGGCCTCGTCGGGGGCGTCTATCGGCTTTCGGAAACGCAGGCGCAAGCGATCCTCGACATGCGGCTGCATCGCCTCACGGGCCTCGAACAGGGCAAGATCGTGGCCGACTACCAGGAGCTGCTGGGACAGATTCGCGATCTGGGTGAGATCCTGGCGCGTCCCGAACGGCTGCGCGCCGTGATCCGGGCGGAGCTGATCGAGATGCGCGAGACCTACGGGGACAAGCGGCGCACCGAAATCATTCACGACCACTCCGACCTGACGATCGAGGACCTGATCGAGCCCCAGGAAGTCGTCGTGACGCTGTCGCATTCCGGTTACGCGAAGTCGCAGCCGATTTCAGCGTACCAGGCGCAGCGTCGCGGCGGGCGCGGTAAGGCTGCGACCAGCGTCAAGGACGAGGACTTCATAGACAAGCTGTTCGTGGCCAACACTCACGACACGCTGTTGTGTTTCTCGAGCCACGGCAAGGTCTACTGGCTCAAGGTGTATGAGTTGCCCCAGGCCGGGCGCGGTGCGCGCGGCAAGCCGATGGTGAACCTGCTGCCCCTGCAGGAGGGCGAGCGCATCAATGCCGTGCTGCCGATCCGCGAATACGACGAGCACCATTACGTGTTCATGGCCACGGCGCTGGGGACGGTAAAGAAGACGTCGCTGGCTTCGTTTTCGCGCCCGCGCACGACGGGCATCATCGCCGTGGACCTCGCGAGCGAGGATCGCCTGGTCGGCGTGGCGCTGACGGACGGTCAGCGGGAAATCATGCTGTGCACGAGCGGCGGCAAGGCGATTCGCTTTCGCGAGGGTGAGGTGCGGCCGATGGGCCGCGAGGCGGCAGGCGTCCGCGGCGTCAAGCTATCGCTCGATCAGCGGGTGATCGCCCTCATCGCCGTGGACGAAGGCTTCGTGCTCACCGCCTCCGAAAACGGTTACGGCAAGCTGACGCCGGTCGATGAGTTTCCCCAGCACGGGCGCGGTGGCCAGGGCGTAATTGCGCTGCAGACCACCGAACGCAACGGCCAGATGGTGGGCGCGCTGCACGTGCTGCGCGAGCACGAGATCATGCTCATCAGCTCGACCGGCACCCTGGTGCGGACTCCCGTCGCCGAGATCTCGGTGGTGGGGCGCAACACCCAGGGCGTGCGGCTGATCCGGCTGGAAGAAGGGGAGCGGCTCGTCGGTATCGAGCGCGTCGAGGTGCTCAACGGCGAGGCCAGCGGCGACATCGACACCGGCAATCTGGCCGCTGAAACACCCGACCCTGCCTGATACACTCTTGGCGCCTCGTATTTACAGTGCGCTCAGCACGGGAATTTCATGCGCGTATTCAATTTCAGCGCCGGGCCGGCGGCGCTGCCTCTGGAAGTCCTCGAACAGGCAAGGGATGAGCTGATCGACTGGCAGGGCGGTGGAATGTCGGTGATGGAGATCAGCCATCGCAGCAAGGCATTCATCGCCGTCGCCCAGAAAGCCGAAGCCGATGTACGGGAGCTGCTGTCGGTACCTGACCACTACAAGGTGCTGTTCCTGCAGGGTGGCGCAACCGGGCAGTTTTCGGCGGTCCCGCTCAACCTGGGGGCTGAGGGCGCGGTCGCTGACTACGTCAATACCGGGAGCTGGTCGAAAAAAGCCATCGGTGAAGCGCGCCGCTACGTTCGGGTCAACGTGGTCGCGGATGCAGCCGACTCTGGCTACAACACGATTCCGCAGGTTTCCGGCTGGGAGCTCAGCCGCGAAGCTTCGTACCTGCACTACACCCCGAATGAGACGATTGGCGGTGTCGAGTTTCACTTCGTCCCCGACGTGGGCGCCACGCCACTGGTCGCGGACATGTCTTCGACCCTGTTGTCGCGGCCCATCGACGTTTCGAAGTTCGGGCTGATCTATGCCGGAGCGCAGAAGAACATAGGCCCCTCTGGCCTGACCGTCGTCATCGTGCGCGACGACCTGCTGGGCCGTGCCCGGCCGGCGACGCCGTTGGTGTTCGACTACAAGGCGATGGCGGACGAAGGCTCGATGCTCAACACGCCCCCCACGTTCGGCTGGTATTTCGCCGGACTGGTGTTCCAGTGGCTGAAGCGCCAGGGTGGTCTCGCAGCGATGGCCGAGGTCAACCGGGCGAAGGCGGCGCGGCTGTACGCCGCGATCGATGCGTCGAATTTTTACCGCAACCCGGTGGCGCAGGACTGCCGCTCGTGGATGAACGTGCCGTTTACCCTGGCGCGGCCTGAGCTCGACAAGCAGTTTCTCACCGAGGCGAAAGCTGCCGGGCTCACGAATCTCGAAGGGCATCGGTCCGTGGGTGGAATGCGCGCGAGTCTGTACAACGCGATGCCACTGGCGGGGGTGAATGCGCTGGTGGAGTTCATGCAGGAATTTGCGAGGAAGAATGGCTAGCACCGCAGTCGAAGTCCTTCGGAAGACCATGACGTTCAAAATCCTGACGCTCAACAACATCTCGCTCCGGGGTCTGGAGCGCCTGCCGCGCGATCGTTACGAGATCGCCTCCGAGATCGGTCACCCCGATGCGGTGCTGGTGCGCTCGGCGGACATGCACAACATGCTGATTCCGGACTCGGTGAAGGCGGTAGGCCGAGCGGGAGCGGGCGTCAACAACATCCCGGTGGCAAGCCTGAGCAAGCGCGGCATCCCGGTGTTCAATTCCCCGGGCGCGAACGCCAACGCGGTCAAGGAGCTCGTGCTGGCCGGCATGTTTCTCGCGGCTCGCAACATCTGCCAGGCTTGGGGTTACGTGCGCGCCCTAGAGGGTGACGACGAAGCGGTGGAAGAGGCGGTGGAGAAGGGCAAGAAGAAATACGTGGGCTTCGAACTCCCGGGTCGCACGCTCGGTGTCGTCGGCCTCGGGGCGATCGGCGTCGAAGTGGCGAATGCCGCCCTGGGGCTGCGGATGAAAGTGCTGGGGTATGACCCACAGATCACGGTGCAGCGCGCCTGGCAGCTGTCATCGGGGGTCGAGCAGGCGCTCAGCCTGGACGACCTGTTCGCGCGCTCGGACCTCATCACTGTGCACGTACCCCTGAACGATGCCACACGCAAGCTGGTGAATGGGGCACGTCTGCGCCTGATGCGCAAAGGGGGGGTCATCCTCAACTTTGCGCGCGCTCCAATTGTCGACGAGGCGGCCATCGTTGAGACCCTTGACCAGGGCCGGTTGCATGCGTACGTGTGCGACTTCCCCAGCAATGCGATCCGCAATCACGCGCGCGTCGTCTCGCTGCCGCACCTCGGCGCTTCCACCGACGAGGCAGAGGAAAATTGCGCGATCATGGTCGCGGACACGGTGCGGGACTTTCTCGAAAACGGCAACGTCCGCAACTCCGTGAACTTTCCCGAGGCGGTGCTGCCGCGGACCGGCGGTCCGCGCGTGGCCATCGCCAATGACAACGTCCCGAACATGGTGGGCCAGATCTCTACCTGCCTGGCGGCCGCGGGACTCAACATCGCCGACCTGCTCAACAAGTCGCGCGGTGAACTCGCGTACACATTGATCGACACCGACGCCCCGGTTTCCACCGAGGTGTTCGCGCGTATTCGCGGCATCGAAGGCGTGTTGTCTGCGCGGGTCCTCTGATCCATGGCGCGCAAGCCCCCGCAGCGCGCGAAACCGGCCAGGCTCGAGGAGCTGCGCGACAGCATCGACGCGGTCGACGCGCAGATTCACGGGCTCATCAGCCAGCGCGCGCGCCTGGCGCGCGAAGCGGGCGTTTCCAAGCATCAGGACGGCCACACGGTCGATTACTACCAGCCGGAGCGCGAGGCGCAGGTGTTGCGCATGGCGCTGGAGCGCAACCAGGGCCCGTTGCGCAACGAGGAGGTTCTGCGGCTGTTCCGCGAGATCATGTCGGCGTGTCTCGCGCAGGAAGAGCCGCTGAAGGTGGGCTTTCTCGGACCCGAGGGCACGTTCACCCAGGCAGCGGTGCTCAAGCACTTCGGTCACTCGGTGCGGGCGCTGCCGCTTGCGACCATCGATGAGGTGTTCCACGAGGTCGAAGCGGGTGTCGCCGACTTTGGCGTCGTGCCGATCGAGAATTCAACCGAAGGCACGGTGAACAACACGCTGGATCGTTTTCTCGCCTCGCCCGTGCGCATCTGCGGCGAAGTCGAAGTGCGCATCCACCAGCATCTCATGGGGCGCATGGATTCTCTCCAGGACATCGAACGCGTGTGCTCACATCAGCAGTCGCTGGCCCAGTGCCGCGCCTGGCTCGATGAGTTTTTGCCCGGCGTCGAGCGCGTGACGGTGTCGAGCAATGCCGAAGGCGCACGCCGCGCACGCGATGAGAATGGGACGGCGGCAATCGCCGGCGAGGCGGCCGCAGAGGTGTATGAGCTGAAGGTGCTGGTCGCAGACATCGAGGACCGACCCGACAACACCACTCGCTTTCTGGTGGTGGGTCGCAAGACGTTCCGGCCGAGCGGCAAGGACAAGACCACGCTGCTGGTGTCGGCGGCGCACACCGATGCGCCCGGTGCTCTGTATCGACTGCTGGAGCCGCTCGCCAAGGCTGCGATCAACGTTACGCGCATAGAATCGCGGCCCTCGCACCGACGCAAGTGGGACTACGTGTTCTTTCTCGACGTCGAAGGCCACGCAGAGGATCGCAAGCTGTCCCGCGCGCTGGCGAAACTCAAGCGCCGTGCGTCGCTGTTCCGCGTGCTGGGATCGTACCCGCAGGCGGTGCAATGAAGAGAGTCTCCGTTACCGGACTCGTTGCACCCGCAGTACGTGGCCTGCAGCCATACGTGCCGGGCAAGCCCATCTCGGAGCTCGAGCGCGAATACGGTGTGCACGACATCGTCAAGCTGGCCTCGAACGAAAATCCGCTGGGGCCCGGTCCGTGCGCACGCGCCGCGATGGTGCAGGCGCTCGTGGACATTGGGCTCTATCCCGACGGCAGCGGCTTTGAGCTCAAGCGTCGACTCGCCGCGCATCACGGCATCGGCATCGAATGCCTGACGCTGGGCAATGGTTCGAACGACGTGCTGGTGCTGCTCGCTGGGGCGTTCCTGACGCCGCAAGCTGAGGCGGTGTACTCGCAGTATTGTTTTGCCGTCTATCCGATCGTCGTGCAGGCCTCCGGCGCGACCGCTCGAGTGGTTCCGGCATTGTCGGCGCACGACTCAATGCCATTGGGGCACGATCTCGACGCGCTGGCTGCCTCGGTCACGCCGCGCACGCGCCTGGTCTTCATCGCCAATCCGAACAACCCCACCGGCACCTGGATCAAGCCCGAACCGTTGCTGGCATTCCTCAAGGCATTGCCGCCGACGACGCTCGCCATCGTCGACGAGGCCTACTTTGAATATTCGCGCAACGTGGATTGCCCGGACACGACACGCTGGTTGGACGACTTGCCCAACCTCGTGGTGCTGCGCACCTTCTCCAAGGCTTACGGGCTCGCGGGCCTGCGGGTCGGTTATGCCATTTCACAACCGGAAATCGCGGAGACGTTGAATCGACTACGCCAGCCTTTCAACGTGAATTCCGTGGCGCTGGCTGCGGCCGCCGCTGCGCTGGAGGACACCGAACACGTGCGCGAGTCGGTGGAGCTGAACCGCGCGGCGCTGCGCGAGTTGCGAGCGGGACTCGCCGGCTTAGGACTCAAGGTCCTGCCAACGGCTGGAAACTTTGTGCTGGTGGATCTGGGCCGCCCTGCCGGGCCCATATATGAAGGAATGCTGCGCCGGGGTGTGATCGCGCGCCCCACTGGCGGTTACGGCCTGCCCAACCACCTGCGCATCACCACTGGGACGCTGGAACAGACGCGACGGGCCATAGCGGCACTCGGCGCGGTGCTCGGAATTGCCGCGTGACGCCCACGCCCGTGGGATCCGCAGTCAGTCCTGTGCGGCCCACCGTGTATCGCGTGCTGCCCGCGCGCCGGGTGCAGGGCACGCTGACCGTTCCGGGTGACAAGTCGATCTCTCATCGCGCCCTGATGCTCGCCGGGATCGCCGAAGGCCGGACGGTCATCGACGGGTTCCTGGAGAGTGAAGACTGTCTGGCGACGCTTGCAGCCATGCGCGCGCTCGGCGTAGGGGTCGAGCGTCCGGGGTCGCAGAGCGTGGCCGTGCACGGGGTCGGACTGCACGGTCTGGCCGCTTCGGCGACCGCCCTAGACTTGCGTAACTCCGGAACGGCGATGCGACTCTTCACGGGCCTGTTGGCGGGTCAGCCGTTCGATTCCGAGCTGATCGGCGATGCGTCTCTCATGCGCCGACCCATGGAGCGGGTTGCCGTGCCATTGCGCTTGATGGGTGCCAGGATCGAGACAAGTTCCGGGCGGCCACCCGTGCGGATTCGCGGCGGCGCCCGCCTGCATGCAATTCGCTACGAGCTGCCCGTGGCGAGTGCGCAGGTAAAGTCAGCGCTTATGCTCGCCGGTCTGTACGCGCAAGGGATCACGACGATCATCGAACCTGCCGTCACTCGCGATCACAGCGAGCGCATGCTGCAGTCATTCGGTGCCACGTTGAGGGTCAAGGACCGGAGCATCGAAATCGAGCCGCCAGCGCTGCTGCGTGCGTGCCGACTGGAGGTTCCTGGCGACTTCTCCTCCGCTGCCTTCTTCATCGTGGCGGGCTGCCTCGCGGCCGAGGGTGTCCTGACACTGCGTAACGTCGGCATCAATCCCTCGCGCACCGGGCTGCTCGAGGCGCTGCGCCTCATGGGCGCGGAAATTCGCGTGGTGAACCCGCGCGCCGCAGGCACCGAGCCGGTCGCCGACCTCGAGATCGAACGCCGGGAGCTGCGCGGTATTGATGTGCCGCCGGCGCTCGTGCCGCTCGCCATCGATGAATTCCCCGCCCTGTTCGTGGCCGCGGCCTGTGCGCGAGGGAAGACCCTGGTTACGGGTGCGGAGGAGCTTCGGGTGAAGGAGAGCGACCGCATCGCTACGATGGCAAAGGGTCTGCAGGCGGTCGGCATTCGGACTGAAGTGCACGACGACGGTTTGCTGGTATTCGGGGGCAGCATCGGGGGAGGTCGCGTCGACAGTTGCGGCGACCATCGGATTGCGATGGCTTTTGCTATCGCCAGCGTGCGCGCGCAGGCGCCAATCGAAATCGCGGACGTCGCGAACGTCGCGACATCGTTTCCGGGCTTTGTCGAGACTGCCGCCCGCGCGGGGCTCGAAATCCAGGTCCTGAAGCAGTGAAGAACCTGGGCGACGAAGTCCCCGTCATCGCCATCGACGGGCCGAGTGGCTCCGGAAAGGGCACAGTCAGCCGGGCGGTAGCCCAGGCCCTGGGCTGGCATTTCCTCGACAGCGGGGCTTTGTACCGCCTGGTCGCCCTGCACGGACTGAATCAGGGCCTGGAGCCCGGTGATGAGCCGGGACACGCGAACCTCGCCGAGCAGATGCGGATCCGGTTTGCCGCCCGACCCGATGGGGGCGAGCAGGTATTCCTGGAAGGCACGGACGTCAGCCGTGAGCTGCGCAGTGAGGCGACTGGGAATGCGGCATCGCGGGTCGCAGCTATGCCCTCGGTGCGGGGGGCCCTCTTTGGACGCCAGCAGCGGTTTGCCGAGCCGCCCGGACTGGTCGCGGACGGGCGCGACATGGGAACTGTGGTTTTCCCGTCAGCGCGCCTCAAGATATTCCTCACTGCGAGCGCCGAGGAGCGCGCCCGTCGGCGTCATAAGCAGTTGAAAGACAAGGGACTTGATGTTAGCCTTCCCGCCCTTTCGCGAGAGATCGCCGAGCGTGATGCCCGCGACACCGGCCGCAAGGTCGCGCCGCTGAAGGCAGCTGCCGATGCGATCGTTCTGGACTCAACCGGACTAGACGTCGAAGAGGTCGTGTCGCGGGTTTTGCGCCTGGCACGAGAACGGTTCGGTTAGAGGAGCTCGCAGGCGGTTTTTTTGGTTAGGAGCAAATACGGTGGGACACGCATGGAGCGCGAGTCTCGAAACTGAATTCCCCGCGCCGGGCTGGATTGCCGGCAGGGCCATACCGGACGGTTCAACAGGACCCCTTACCCCCAACTTATGACAGAGAGTTTCGCCCAGCTTTTCGAACAGAGCATTGCCAGCCAGCGCATCAAGCCCGGCACTATCCTGATGGGTCACGTGGTCGAAGTCGGTCAGGATTTCGTGATCGTCAACGTGGGCCTCAAGTCCGAGGCCGTCATCTCCATCGACCAGTTCAAGTCCGAGAAGGGCGACATCGAAGTCAAGGCCGGCGATGACGTGGAGGTCGCACTCGACACGGTCGAGGACGGCTCCGGCGAAACACGGCTGTCGCGCGAGAAAGCAAAGCGCGCACGCACCTGGACCCGCCTCGAGAAGGCGTTCGAGGCCAGCGAAATCGTTTCCGGCGTCATCACCGGTCGCGTGAAGGGCGGATTCACCGTGGAGATCGACAACGTCCGCGCGTTCCTGCCCGGCTCACTGGTTGACGTGCGCCCGGTGCGCGACCCGAGTTACCTCGAAGGCAAGGCGCTCGAATTCAAGGTCATCAAGCTCGATCAGAAGCGCAACAACGTGGTCGTATCGCGCCGCGCGGTGGTGGAGCAGGAATACAGCGCCGAGCGCAACGCGCTGCTGGATAACCTGCAGGAAGGCGCGGTGGTCAAGGGCGTGGTCAAGAACCTGACGGACTATGGCGCGTTCGTCGATCTCGGCGGCATCGACGGGCTGCTGCATATTACCGACATGGCTTGGAAGCGGGTCAAGCATCCGTCCGAAGTCGTCAAGGTGGGCGACGAGATCGAGGTGCGAATTCTCAAGTTCGACCGCGAGCGATCGCGCGTGTCGCTCGGGCTCAAGCAGCTTGGTGCCGATCCCTGGCAGGCCATTGCGAGACGTTATCCGCCGAACACGCGCCTGTTTGGCAAGGTCACGAACATCGCCGACTACGGCTGCTTCGTCGAGATCGAAGAGGGCGTGGAAGGTCTGGTGCACGTCTCGGAGATGGACTGGACCAACAAGAACGTGAACCCGGCGAAGGTGGTACACGTCGGACAGGAAGTCGAGGTCATGGTGCTCGACATCGACGAGGAGCGCCGGCGCATCTCGCTCGGGCTCAAGCAGTGCAAGACCAATCCGTGGAAGGAGTTCGCCGAGAACTACAACCGCGGCGACAAGGTGCAAGGCCAGATCAAGTCAATTACCGATTTCGGCATCTTCATCGGCCTGCCGGGCGGGATCGACGGCCTTGTGCATCTGTCGGACATTTCCTGGGATGTGCCGGGCGAAGAGGCGGTGCGCAATTTCCAGAAGGGCCAGCAGCTCGAGGCAATGGTGCTCACGATCGATCCGGAGCGCGAGCGGATTTCCCTCGGGATCAAGCAGCTCGCAAAGGATCCGTTCTCGAGCTACCTCGCCGAGCATCCCAAGGGCAGCATCGTAAAGGGTGTTGTCCGCGACGTGGACGCCAAGGGTGCCCTCATCGACCTGGGCAACGGCGTCGAGGGGCAGCTGCGTGCCTCGGAGCTGTCGCGCGATCGCGTGGAAGACGCGCGCACGGTGCTCAAGGTGGGTGATGAGGTCGAAGCGAGGTTCACCGGCGTGGATCGCAAGGGCCGTATCATCGCGTTGTCAATCAAGGCCAAGGAAGCACACGAGGAAGCCGAAGCGGTTCAGAACTACAAGAGCGCGACGGATTCGTCCTCCGGCACCAGCCTCGGTGATCTGCTCAAGGAACACATCGGCGGCCAGGACTGAAGCGTTCGCACGGTAAAGGGCCCTGCGCATGACTAAGTCGGAACTGATCGAGATCGTCACGGCCAAGCAGAAGCACCTGCCCGCAAAGGACGTGGAGCTGGCGCTGAAGCAGATCCTGGAAATCATGAGCGATGCGCTGGCGCAGGGCGAGCGCATCGAGATCCGCGGTTTCGGCAGCTTCTCACTGCACTTTCGGCCGCCGCGGCAGGGACGCAATCCCAAGACTGGTGAAGCGGTCGCGCTCGCGGGCAAGTACGTGCCGCACTTCAAGCCCGGCAAGGACCTGCGTGAGCGCGTCAACAGCGGGGCGGGCGAGCCAATTCACGACTGACGGTTTGAGCAGTCCGATCCGGCCACTGGCGTCAGGGAAGAGCAATCCGATTCAGCCACTGGCGTGAGGGCCGTGCCAACTCCGGGCTGACCAACGTTCAATGACCGTGCTATCCGAAGATGTATCCCCGCGAACACTGCTCGCCCGAGTTGGCAGACCCTCGACGCCAGTGTCCGAATCGTCCTGCATTACCCCAGCTGGGAGTGTTATCTCTTGGGGTCCGCTCCGCGGACCTCCTACAGGAGAAGTCAACTAACTCTTGCTAGCCAATGCAGGAGCGGGTGGACATCGGGTGATATCTGCCGACTGCGCCGGCCACCTGTGTTTGCGGGTGTGACTTCTCAGCTCTAGCTAACAATGGCCGTGATCCGGCGCACGTCGGCACGGTATTACCCGATGGCCGCCGGGGACTGCTCTTGCGATCACCCGGTGGCCACCGGGGACTGCTCTTCGTGGTGGTGGTAGAGTGACGGCCCATTCCGAGAGCGACATGCCGCGCGCGCTGTTCATCGTCATTTGCCTGCTGTTGTTCCTCATTGGCGCGGCACTCGTCGCGGCAAACAACGGGCCGGTCCGTGTCGATCTGCTGATTACCGAGGTCGAGCTTACCCGCGGGCAGCTGCTCGTCGTGGCGATCGTGCTGGGATGGCTCGCCGGCGTGGCATCGGCCTGGCGTTTCGTGCGTAAGCTCACCCGCGAGCGCGCCGAGTTGCGCCGCAACCTCCGGCTGGCGGAGGCCGAGATCAAGAATCTGCGGCCACTGCCGCAAGATCGTGGCTGAGTCGTTAGCTCTGATCGCCCTGCTGAGCGCCGCGGCGGGCTACCTGGGGTGGCGCTTGGGTCGACGCGCGCAGCGCGCGGCGGGGCGCGCGGCACGACGCAGGCTGCCCGCGGACTATCTTGCGGGCCTCAACTACGTGATCAACGAGCAGCCTGACCGTGCTCTCGAAGTGTTCACGCGTATGGTCGATGTGAATACGGAGACAGTCGAGATCCACTTCGCGTTGGGAAGCCTGTTTCGTCGCCGTGGTGAAGTGGATCGTGCCATCCGGGTGCATCAGGGGATTCTCGACCGTCCCCAACTCGAGCCCGTGCAGCGCGAACAGGCGCTGCTGGAGCTAGCGATTGATTACCTGCGTGCAGGCCTGCTTGATCGTTCAGAAGACCTGTATCTGAAGCTCACGGAGTCGCGCCACCACCGAGCAGCTGCGCTTCAGGCGCTGATCGGAATATACGAGCAGCAGCACGACTGGCAGCAGGCGATCAACGTTCATCGGCAGCTCGGCGCGATCGGCGGCGACGTGCAGCCCTCCGCGATTGCTCATTATCACTGCGAGCTGGCCGCAGGCGCCCGCGGTGCTGGCCGCATCGAGGAAGCGCGGCGCTTGCTGCGTGAGGCGCGGCACGAGCAGCGACGCTTCCCGCGCGCGGCGATTCTGCGCGCGGAAATCGCCCGGGACGCGGGCGATCATGCCCTCGCATCTCGTCTGTTGCTCCTGGCTCTCGAGCGCGAGCCGGCGCTGCTGCTCGAGGTTCTGCCGCGCCTGTACACCTGCGGCCAGAGCCTGCGGACACACGAGCCACTCAACGCGGCTATCGACTCTTTTCGGCGCAACCGGCGGCCTGCGCATGAGCTTGCGAGCGCCCTGATACTGGCCGATGTGTTCGATGAGCCCAACGCTCTGGGAGCGGTGCGCGATTACGTGCTGAGTGACGGCTTGTTGCGCGAGCTGGCACAGCCACTCGACAGCAGCAATGTGCTGGACGATGCAACGCTGCGCCGCGTGGCGCGCCTGCTGGGACGCGTGCTGTCACGCAATCCACGCTACCGCTGCGGGGAGTGCGGGTTTGCCAGCCACGCATGGTTCTGGCAGTGCCCTGGCTGCAAGAGCTGGGACAGTCTCAGGCCGCAGCTCGATGCGGCTGGAGAGCTTGCCGCTGCCGGCGGCCGGTAGCGGGGCACGTCGAAACTCGACATTCGCGGCTGATTGTGCGGTTCACCGGCGAGCGGCTCTGCAGGACAGTGGCCGTGCGCGGTGTCCCGCCGCGATATCTCGTGAATAATCTCGCAGCAGTTCAACTCAAGGAGGAGTTCCATGAACCGATCTATTTTTGCGCTGGCCCTGGCCGGCTTGTTGCTGTCTTCGGGCGCGTTCGCCGAGCCTGTCAATATCAATACCGCAGACGCGCGGACCCTGGCGAAGGAACTGAGCGGCATCGGTCTGTCGCGCGCGCAGGCCATCGTGGAATACCGTGAGAAGAACGGGCCGTTCAAGAGTGCCGACGACCTGGCCAAGGTGAAGGGCATCGGGATGAAGGTCGTCGAACAGAATCGCGCCAACATCCGGGTCGAGAGAGCGGACAAGAACAAGGCAGCCAGCGCAAAGCCGGTCGACAAGGCTGCGTCCAGCGATTGAACGGCAGATGCTCGGGCGCACTCTACGCGCAGCGGCGTGGAGTGCGCCGTCTCTCGCTCCGGCCCAATCATCCTCACAGGGCCATCGGGTATGATCCGCACTAGGCATTTCACCGAGCGAGAGAGTCATGGCGCATTCGAGCCCGATCCGTGCAGCCGTTTTCCCCGTCGCCGGGCGCGGCACGCGCTTCCTGCCCGCGACCAAGGCGAGTCCCAAGGAAATGCTGCCGATCGTGGACAAGCCGTTGATCCAGTATGCCGCCGAGGAAGCGCTGTCCGCCGGCGCACGGAACCTGGTGTTCATCACCGGCAGCTCCAAGCGCGCCATAGAGGACCATTTCGATTCCGATCGCGAGCTCGAGGCCGCACTGGAAGCGCAGGGCAAGCAGGAACTGCTCGAGTCGCTGCGCAGCATCCTGCCGTCGTGGGCGAGCTGTGTATACATCAGACAGCCGGCGCCGCTAGGTCTCGGGCATGCGGTTCTGTGCGCGCGGCCCGTGGTGGGACATGAGCCTTTCTTCGTTCACCTCGCCGATGACCTCATCGATGCGCAGGTCCCCTGTCTGCGGCAGATGTTGGCGGTCTACGAGGAGCGCCACGGGAGCGTGCTGGGCGTCCAACAGGTCCCGCGCAACGAGACGGACCGCTACGGCATCGTGGACTGCGAAGCCGCGCAGGGCCGCGTCAGCCGCGTGAAGAGCATTGTCGAAAAGCCCAAGCCCGCGACCGCCCCGTCAACGCTGGCCGTCGTCGGCCGCTACATCCTGACGCCGCGGATATTCGAGAAGCTCGAATCCATCGGGCGTGGGGCAGGCGGGGAGATTCAGCTCACAGATGGGATCGCGGCATTGCTTGCTGACGAGCCGGTCTTCGCCTACCAGTTTGAGGGACGTCGCTATGACTGCGGCAGCAAGCTGGGATACCTGCAGGCGACAGTCGAGTACGGGCTGAATCATTCGAGCCTGGGGGCGGAATTCGAAAAGTATCTGCTGGAGCTGGCAGCTTCGCGCCGCAAGCGTGGATAGGGAAAGGCCCGGGAACGGCGGTGCTCGCGCGCCGCCGTTCCGCGGCAGGATCTAGTGCTCCACTTTCTCCGCGACCGTGTCGACAGCGGACTGCATCGCATCGGATGCATCCTCGACTGCAGTCGTAGCTCCGGTGACGGCGCTCGTCGCGCCCTTCTCGAGAGCCGTGGTCGCTTGCTTGACTGTTACCGCGGCCTGCTTGATGGCGCGTCTCGCCGAGCGGCGCACACGTCGGGCTGTACGCCGCGTCGCGACGCGAACCTTGCGTGCGACCCGGCGCGTGCCGCGGGCTACCTTTCTGGCCACCTTGCGCGTGGCGCGACGCGATTTGCGGGTCGTCCGGCGTACCTGGCGTCGCTTGACGCGCGTTGAACGCCTGCTGGCGCTGCCACTCTTTGCACGGCTCTTGCGACGGGTACGTGATTTCTTTGCTGCCATATCTGACCCCTTTACTTGAATTGCGTAAGGCAGATCGTCCAAATGCGGCCGGGGCGCTTCGGCACGGGCCGCGAAATATGGTTGGAATTCTGGGGCGACAGTATCCGCATTCCGACGTGACTGCGCTAGCGGAAATGCGCCGCTGACAGGATGGCTCCGCCGGGAGGACTCGAACCTCCGACCTGGGGATTAACAGTCCCTCGCTCTACCGACTGAGCTACGGCGGAACCGGAAAGGCGGCGAATTCTGCAAGAGCGACCAGGGGCCGTCAACCGCACCCCGGCACTCCTGCTTACGCCGTCTTGGCCCGGCTTACCGCGCTGCCTGCGAGGCAGCGGCGCATGCGCCCGAGGGCATCTTCGAGGGTGGCCATGCTGCAGGCGAATGACAGGCGAATATGCCCTGGAGCACCGAACCCGGTTCCAGGGACCACCGCGACGCCCGCGTTCGCTAGCAGGTGTTCGGCAAACGCGCCGTCATCCCGGCAGTTGGTCGCGGCCATCGCGCCGGTCACGTCGGCAAACGCGTAAAAAGTCCCCGCCCCCGGCAGGCACGAGACTCCCGGCAGGCTGTTGAGGCCCTGCACGATGAAGTCATGCCGCGCCTTGAACTCGCGGTTCATCTGGGTCACGCAAGTCTGATCACCGTTCAGTGCGACGATGGCGGCTTTCTGGCTCATGCTGGCGGCGTTGGAGGTCGACTGGCCCTGGATGGTCGCCATCGCTGTGACGACTTCCTGCGGCCCACCGCAATACCCGATGCGCCAGCCCGTCATGGCATAGGACTTCGAGCAACCATTGATCGTCACCGTACGGTCATAAAGCTCGGGCACGGCGGTGAGCAGGCTGCAGAAGGGTTCGTTGCCCCAATAGATGTGCTCATACATGTCATCGGTGCCGATCACGATGCGGGGGTGGGCCAGCAGCACCTTGCCGAGGGCGACGAGCTCCGCGCGGGTGTACGCAGCCCCGGTCGGATTGCAGGGGCTGTTCAAGAGCAGGAGCCGGGTTCTGGGCGTGATCGCCGCAGCGAGCTGGGCCGCGCTGATCTTGTAACCCTGAGTGGCGCCGGCAAACACAGTGACGGGCCGGCCATCGCACAACAGCACCATGTCGGGATAGGAGACCCAGTAAGGCGCCGGAATGATGGCTTCATCGTCCGGGTCCAGGATGGCGGCACAAAGGTTGTAGACAGTCTGCTTGGCCCCGCTCGACACAAGGATCTGAGCCCGCGTGTACTCGATGCCGTTGTCGCGCTTGAACTTGGCGATGATCGCATCCTTGAGCTCGTTGATGCCTTCGACCGCCGTGTAGCGCGTGAACCCCGCGCGGATCGCCGCGATGCCGGCGTCCGCGATGTGCTTCGGCGTATCGAAGTCAGGTTCTCCAACACCGAGGCCGATAACGTCGTGGCCCTCGGCCTTGAGACGCGCAGCGCGCGCCGTGACGGCCAGAGTCGGGGAGGGCTTCACACGCTGAACGCGTCGGGAGACTGGTACACTCACTGTTTGCCACCGCGCAATTGAATCAGCGCGTAGTGTAGGGCTTCCGCCCGATCAGCGCACCGATCACATATGGATAAGGAACCCCGTTTCGAGCTCGTCGCGGGCTATCGCCCCGCGGGTGATCAGCCCGAAGCCATCGCGCAGCTGGTCGAGGGTCTGGGCAGCGGCCTGTCGCACCAGACCCTGCTGGGCGTCACCGGGTCCGGCAAGACTTTCACCATCGCCAATGTGATCGAGATCGTGCAGCGGCCGACGTTGGTGCTGGTACACAACAAGACCCTGGCCGCGCAACTCTACGGGGAGTTCCGCGAATTCTTCCCGCGCGCTGCAGTCGAGTACTTCGTTTCATACTACGACTACTACCAGCCGGAGGCATACGTCCCATCCTCCGACACTTATATCGAGAAGGACGCGTCGATTAACGAGCACATCGAGCAGATGCGGCTGTCGGCAACCAAGGCGCTGCTCGAACGGCCGGACTCGATCATCGTGGCTACGGTCTCGGCGATCTACGGTCTCGGCGATCCCCAGGCGTACCTCAGCATGGTGCTGCACCTGGTGCGCGGCGAGCCGCTCGAGCAGCGCAAGCTGCTGCGCCGCCTGGCAGACATGCAGTACACCCGTAACGAGCTGGATCTGTCGCAGGGCACCTATCGCGTGCGGGGCGATGTGATCGACATCTTCCCGGCCGAGGCGGAACGCGAAGCGGTGCGCGTCGAGCTGTTCGATGACCAGGTCGAATCGTTGAGTTACTTCGATCCGCTTACGGGGGAAGTGTCGCGCAAGGTGCCGCGCCTCACGGTGTTCCCGTCGACGCACTACGTCACTCCAAAGGAGCGACTGACGGGCGCGCTCGATCACATCCGCGATGAGCTGCGCGGTCGGCTGACCGAGCTGCGTGCGGCAGGAAAGCTCGTGGAAGCGCAAAGGCTCGAGCAACGCACGCTGTTCGACCTCGAAATGATGAATGAAGTTGGCTACTGCGCCGGCATCGAGAATTACTCGCGCTACCTGTCCGGACGTCAGGCCGGCGAGCCCCCACCGTGCCTGTTCGACTACCTGCCGCGCAACGCCCTCCTGGTTATCGACGAGAGCCATCAGACCATTCCGCAGCTCGGCGCGATGTACCGCGGCGATCGGTCACGCAAGGAGACGCTGGTCGAATACGGGTTCCGGCTGCCGTCCGCACTCGACAACCGGCCGTTGCGATTCGATGAGTTCGAGCAGCTGGCGCCGCAGATGATCTTCGTATCGGCGACGCCAGGGCCGTATGAGCGCCAGCGCTCGGGTCAGGTCGTCGAGCAGGTGGTAAGACCTACCGGTCTCGTCGACCCACAGGTCGAAATCCGCCCGGTGCGCACGCAAGTCGACGACGTGCTCTCCGAGATCAGCGTGCGGGTGGCGCTGCATGAAAGAGTGCTGATCACGACCCTGACCAAGCGCATGGCCGAAGACCTGACCGAATATCTGCACGAACATGGAGTACGGGTCCGGTACCTGCACTCGGATATCGAGACGGTCGAACGCACCGAATTGATCCGCGACCTGCGGCTTGGAAAGTTCGATGTCCTCGTGGGCATCAACCTGCTGCGTGAAGGCCTCGACATGCCCGAAGTGTCACTGGTGGCCATCCTGGATGCGGATAAGGAGGGATTCCTGCGATCGGAGGGTTCCCTGATCCAGACCATCGGTCGGGCCGCGCGCAATCTGCGTGGCAGGGCGATCCTGTACGCCGACCAGATCACGGGGTCCATCGAGCGTGCTGTACGGGAGACCGACCGCCGTCGGCGCAAGCAGATCGCATACAACGAGCACCACGGCATCACGCCGCGCGGCATCATCAAGTCGGTCACGGACATCATGGAAGGCGCGCGCGCCGAGCCCGCAGGCCGCGAACGCCGGGTCGCAGAAGCGAGTCCGCGCTATGAGCTGCTGCCACCCGAGCAGATCCTGAAGCGCATCCGCAAGCTCGAACAGGAGATGTTTCGCCTGGCGCGCAACCTCGAGTTCGAACAGGCTGCGCGGATGCGCGATGAGATTGCTCAGTTGCGCAAGGCGGAGCTCGGCCTGCCCGACAGCAAGGCCGGCTGAGTTGCTTGCGCCGCCATGGACCCTTCAGTATCTTTGGCGCCCCTTTTTTGACAGGAAGTCAGGAAGGGCGCGTAGCTCAGCGGTAGAGCATCGCCTCGACAAGGCGAGGGTCGCTGGTTCGATCCCAGCCGCGCCCACCAGGAATGCGAAGGGCGGTCTCACTCGCGGGAGCGCCCTTTTTTGTTGCGAGTGAGCAAGAGCGTCCGATGCCCGTCATCACCCTGCCCGATGGCAGCCAGAAGCACTTCGACCGCCCGGTAGCGGTCGATGAAGTGGCGGGCAGCATTGGCGCCGGATTGCGTCGGGCGGCTCTCGCCGCAAAGGTTGACGGCAAGGTCGTCGATACGTCGTTCCTGATCTCCAGGGACGCGCACCTGAGCATCATCACAGATCGCGATCCCGAAGGGCTTGAAGTCATCCGTCACTCGACCGCGCACCTGCTGGCGCAGGCGGTGAAACAGCTGTTTCCCGAGGCGCAGGTGACGATCGGTCCCGTCATCGAGGACGGTTTCTACTATGACTTCGCGTTCAAGCGCCCTTTTACGCCGGAGGACCTGAGTGCGATCGAGGCGCGCATGCGTGAAATCGCGGCTGCGGATTTTCCGGTCAAGCGCACGGTGATGGCGCGCGATGAGGCAGTCGAGTTCTTTCGCCGGCAGGGCGAGATCTACAAGGCGGAGATCATCGCCTCGATTCCTGGGAACGAGGAGATCAGCCTGTACGGGCAGGGGGATTTCATCGACCTGTGCCGCGGTCCGCACGTACCGAGCACGGGGAAACTCAAGGCTTTCAAGCTGATGAAGGTCGCGGGTGCGTACTGGCGGGGGGATTCGCGCAACCAGATGCTGCAGCGGATCTACGGCACGGCGTGGGCCGACGACAAGTCACTCAAGGCCTACCTGCAGCGGCTCGAGGAGGCGGAAAAGCGCGACCATCGGCGTATCGGCAAGGAACAGGAACTGTTCCATTTTCAGGAGGAGGCGCCGGGCGCGGTGTTCTGGCATCCGAAAGGATGGACGATCTTCCAGGCCCTCATTCGTTACATGCGCGAACGGCAGGCCGGCGCGGGGTTCACCGAGGTGAACGCACCCGAGATGATGGATGTGAGTCTGTGGCAGCAGTCGGGTCATCTCGAGAAGTTCGGTGAGAACATGTATCTCACACGCACGCCCGACGAGCGCGTATTCGCCATCAAGCCGATGAATTGTCCGGGCCATATCCAGATCTTCAAGCATGGATTGCGCAGCTATCGCGAGTTGCCTGTGCGGCTGGCGGAATTCGGCAAGCTGCATCGCTACGAGCCATCAGGCGCGCTGCATGGCCTGATGCGGGTGCGCGCCTTCACGCAGGACGATGCGCATATCTTCTGCACCGATGGACAGGTCGCGAGCGAATCGGCCGCAGTGATCGGCCTGCTGATGTCGATCTACAAGGACTTCGGGTTCGAGGAGGTCCGCGTCAAGTTCGCGGATCGCCCGCCAAAGCGCGTGGGCGACGACGCGACCTGGGATCGGGCCGAAGCCTCACTGCGGGCGGCCGCCGAGGCCGCGGGCATCACCTGCGAGCTCAATCCGGGCGAGGGTGCGTTCTATGGACCCAAGCTCGAGTTCGTGCTGCGCGATGCGATCGGGCGCGATTGGCAGTGCGGGACGCTGCAGGTCGACCTCAACATGCCGGGACGGCTCGGTGCCACCTACATCGGCGAGGATAGCCAGAAGCACACGCCGATCATGTTGCACCAGGCGATCTTCGGGTCTCTGGAACGCTTCCTGGGCATCTTGATCGAGCATCACGCCGGGCGCCTTCCCACCTGGCTGTCGCCGGTGCAGGCGGTGGTACTGAATATCACCGAGAAACAGGTCGAATACGTGCAGAAGGCAGCTGAAGTCCTGAAAAATCAGGGGCTTCGGGTCGAAACAGATTTGCGAAACGAGAAAGTGGGCTTTAAAATCCGCGAGCACACGTTGCAGCGCATCCCGTACCTGCTGGTGGCGGGCGACAGGGAAGTCGAATCGAAATCTCTGGCCGTGCGCACGCGCAACGGGAAAGACCTCGGAACGATGCCGCTCGACGCGATCGCCCAGCGTCTGTCCCGGGAAGTCGCGAGCCGCGGCCGTGTTGTGTTGGAGGACTAACTTATCGCGACAGCAAAGCGCGTCAGGCGCAATGAAGAGATCTCCGCCCCCTCCGTGCGCGTCATCGACGCCGACGGCGGACAGGCGGGAGTGATGACACGCACTGAGGCCCTGCAGATGGCCACTGCGGCGGAGCTGGATCTGGTCGAAGTCTCACCGACTGCCGAACCGCCGGTCTGCCGCATCATGGACTTCGGCAAATACCTGTTCGAACAGAGCAAGAAGGCTCATTCGGCGCGTCGCAAGCAGAAGACGATTCACATCAAGGAAGTGAAGTTCCGCCCGGGAACCGAGGAGGCTGACTACCAGGTCAAGCTGCGCAATCTCCTCAGATTCCTGTCGGAAGGCGACAAGGCCAAGGTAACGTTGCGTTTCCGCGGCCGCGAACTGGTGCATCAGGACATCGGACGCAAGCTACTCGATCGGGTGCAGCAAGACTTGGCAGGCCATGCCATCGTCGAGCAGCAGCCGCTGATGGAGGGCAAGCAGATGGTGATGCTGTTTGCACCGAAAAAGAAGTGAGCAATCGGCGGTCCCTCGCGGGACGCTGATTGCGCCGCCCGTAGCGGCGGCGTGCCGGTGATTCGGCACGCCACTTGTGATCGGGCTAAACGAAAGAGGTAAAGATCGATGCCCAAGTTGAAAACTCACCGGGCGGCGGCGAAGCGTTTTCGCAAGACGGCGAAAGGCTTCAAGCGCGGCCAGTCCCACCGGCGCCATATCCTCACCAAGAAGCCCAGCAAGCGGAAACGTCAGCTACGCCGCGGCATGATGGTCCACGAGACCGATGTCGAGCGCGTGAAGCAGATGTTGCCGAACAGCTGAGTTGTATTCTTTCATTGAGGAGAGTGAGTCATGGCGCGAGTCAAGCGTGGCGTCGTTGCAGGACGCCGGCACAAGAAGATTCTCAAAAAGGCGAAGGGCTACTACAACGCCCGGCGCAAGGTGTTCCGCGCTGCCAAGCAGGCGGTCATCAAGGCAGGTCAGTACGCGTATCGCGACCGGCGGCAGAAGAAGCGTGTATTCCGCGCACTGTGGATCGCCCGCATCAACGCGGCGGCGCGCGTGTACGGTCTGTCGTACAGCCGCCTGATCAACGGTCTCGGCAAGGCCGGGATCGAAGTCGACCGCAAGATGCTGGCCGATATCGCGGTGAACGATGCAGCAGCGTTCGGCGCCATCGCCGAGAAGGCGAAGGCGGCACTGGAAGCGGCCTGAGTGGCCGACCTGCGTGTCATGGTCGAGCAGACGCTGGGCGAGATCGCCCGGGCTGCCGACCTGTCGACACTCGAGCAGATCCGTGTTCGGGTGCTGGGCAAGTCAGGGGTCATCACTGAGCAACTGAAGGCGCTGGGCCGGTTGGCAGCTGCGGATCGTCCGGCCGCCGGCCAGCGCATCAACGAAGCCAAGCAGGCGCTCGCGGATGCCATCGCCGCGCGGCGCGCGACGCTCGAGTCTGCCCAGATCGCCGCGCAGCTGGCGGCCGGGCGGGTCGATGTCACGCTTCCCGGTCGTGGCCAGGCTGGCGGCGGTTTACACCCGGTGACCAAGGCGCGTCTGCGCTCCGAGGCCTTGTTCCGCGCCGCCGGGTTTCGCATTGCCGAGGGGCCCGAAGTCGAGGATGACTTCCACAACTTCGGCGCGCTCAACTTCCCGCTGAATCATCCTGCGCGCGCCATGCAGGATACGTTTTTCTTCCCGGACGGAAGGCTGCTGCGCACGCACACGTCTCCGGTCCAGATACGCACGTTGCGCACATCGCCCCTGCCGTTGCGTGTCATCGCTCCAGGGCGCGTGTATCGCTGCGATTCCGATATCACGCACACGCCGATGTTCCACCAGATCGAGGGGCTGATGGTGGATGAGAACGTCAGCCTCGCTAATCTCAAGGCGCTGCTGCATGGGTTCATGGAGCACTTCTTCGAGCGCAAGCTCGGTATTCGTTTCCGCCCGTCCTACTTTCCGTTCACCGAGCCTTCGGCGGAAGTCGACATCGAATGCCTGTTCTGCAGCGGCGCCGGCTGCCGGGTATGCAAGCACTCCGGCTGGCTCGAGGTGCTGGGTTGCGGCGTGGTGCATCCCAACGTGCTGCAGGCAGTTGGCGTCGACAGCGAGCGTTGGACCGGCTACGCCTTTGGCATGGGCATCGAGCGCTTGGCCATGCTCCGTTACGGCGTCAACGACATTCGCCTGTATTTCGAGAACGACTTGCGCTTCCTGGCGCAATTTCGTGCGGGCTGAGTCATGCAGCTGAGCGAAGCCTGGTTACGCGAGTGGGCCAACCCTTCCTGGGATTCGGCCACGCTCGCGAGCCGGCTCACGATGGCGGGGTTCGAGGTCGAGGGACGCACCAGCGCCGCTCCGCCTTTCTCCGGGGTCGTGGTCGGCGAGATTGTGGAATGCACACACCACCCGCGCGCCGACAAGTTGTCGGTGTGCAGCGTAACCACCGACGGTCAGAACCGCCTGCAGATCGTCTGCGGCGCGAGCAACGCGCGTGCAGGACTCAGATCCGCTGTGGCTCTCGTTGGTGCCGAGCTGCCAGGTGGCACGACGATCAAGGCCACACGCCTGCGCGAAGTCGAGTCGAACGGCATGCTCTGCAGTGCTCGGGAACTGGGCCTCGGCGATGACGCTGAGGGCATCCTGGAGTTGCCCGACGCAACGCCGCTGGGCCGTGACCTGCGCGATGTACTGTTGCTCGACGATCAAATTCTCGAGGTCAATGTCACACCGAACCGCGGTGACGCAATGAGCGTGCGTGGCCTTGCACGCGAAGTCGCGGCACTCATGGGTCAATCTCTGAAACGCGACCCGTACAACGCGGTGTCGGCTCGTTTCGACGGCCATGTGCCAGTCAAACTGTCGGCCCCCCAGGGCTGCGCAAAATTTGCGGGTCGTGTGATTCGCGGCCTCGACGCGCGCGCCCGCTCGCCCTTATGGCTGCGCGAAAAGCTGCGGCGCAGCGGATTGCGGGCCATCAATCCCATCGTGGACGTGACCAACTACGTGATGCTCGAGCTCGGGACGCCGATGCATGCGTACGACCTCGCGCGTCTCGAAGGTGGCATCGACGTGCGCATGGCACGTCCCAACGAGGAGCTGACGCTGCTGGACGGCAATGCTGTCGCCCTGCAGCCGGAAGACCTGGTCATCGCCGATGGTGCCGGTGCAGTCGGCCTGGCGGGCGTCATGGGTGGGGAGCGCTCGGCTGTCAGCGAGGGGACGCGGGAAGTGCTCCTGGAGATCGCTTTCTTTGCCCCACCGTTCGTCAGTGCGACTGCGCGCCGTCACGGTGTGATCACGGACGCGGCACAGCGTTTCGAGCGCGGCGTCGATCCTCGCGCCCAGGAAGAGTCGATGGAGCGGGCGACAGAACTGCTGGTGCAGATCGCCGGCGGTCAGGCGGGCCCAACAACAGTTGCGAGCAACAAGGCTCACCTGCCGGGCCCGTCGACGCTTGCACTGCGACGGCGCCAGCTGGCACGACTGCTCGGCACACAAGTCGCGGATGAGGAAGTCGCGCGCATTCTCACTTCGCTTGGCATGCAAGTGCGCGCCACGCCAGATGGCTGGCAGGTCACACCACCCTCGCACCGTTTCGACATCGCCATTGAGGCCGACCTGGTCGAGGAGGTGGGACGCATCTTCGGCTACGAGCGAATCGCCGAAGTCGATGCTCACATTACGCAAAGATTTGAGCCTGTCTCCGAACGCCACGTCAGCCTGGATCGGGTCCTCTTGCTGCTGGCCGATCGCGGTTACTTCGAAGCGATCACTTACAGCTTCGTCGATCCGGTGCTACAGAAGCAGCTATTCCCGGACTTGGTTCCGCTCATGCTCAGCAATCCGATTGCCGCGGACCTCGCCGCCATGCGCGTGTCGCTCTGGCCGGGTCTGCTCGTTGCCCTGCGCGAGAATCTGCGGCGCCAGCAGGATCGCGTGCGGTTGTTCGAGTCGGGCCGCCGGTTCCTGATGCAGGGCGGCCACCTGACGGAGTTGCCAACGCTGGCAGGAGTGGCAGCAGGTGCGGCGCTGCCGGAGCAGTGGGGAGTGCAGAAGCGGCCAGTGGATTTTTTCG
>Ga0326726_10000407_pt1 | contig 41122 bp, 25 predicted proteins | sample MHFenrmetagenome_2_FD_207603 | JGI IMG/M metagenome (GOLD analysis project Ga0326726, IMG submission 207603) | Lab enriched peat soil microbial communities from Michigan Hollow, Ithaca, NY, United States - MHF15MN | ecosystem: Environmental > Terrestrial > Soil > Wetlands > Peat | place: USA... | reverse complement strand
AGCGTCACCTTGAAATAGTCCCAATCATCAGGCTGCGTAAGAGTACCTGTTTTGATCTGACCCAGCTCAACGTTCGTTGCCGACCATGGGGTGAAACCATGATCGTCGGTCACCGTCCCGGCTCCTGCTCCCTCCAGATGCAGCGCATATGCACCAGACGACCAACCGGTTACACCCACATAATAGGTTCCCGGTCCCAGGGTATACTTAAGATTGAAGTTATTACCTTCACCTCCATAGTTATTACGGCCAATCTCTGACCATCCTCTATCGTAGAGGTATCCAATCGTGCCCGTCGTGCCTGTCGTATAGATGCTGTAGGTCCCGCTTTGCGTGAGCGTCACCTTGAAGTAGTCCCAATCATCAGACTGCGTAAGAGTACCTGTTTTGATCTGACCCAGCTCAACGTTCGTTGCCGACCATGGGGTGAAACCATGATCGTCGGTCACCGTCCCGGCTCCTGACCCCTCCAGATGCAGCGCATACGCGCCAGACGACCCACCGGTTACACCCACATAATAGGTCCCTGGGCCGAGGGTATACTTCAGATTGAAATTATTTCCTTCTCCTCCACTGTAATCGGAACCTATCTGCCCCAAGCCGCTATCGTACAGATAACCACTCGTGTCCGTCGTGCCCGTCGTATAGAAACTGTAGATCCCGCTTTGCGTGAGCGTCACCACAAAGTAGTCCCAATTGTCTGATTGAGTCAGAATACCTGTTTTAATCTGACCTAGTGAAACGGGTGTAACAGTGTTCATATTGAGCTCTGTATTATCCTTTTTATATGAGCTGGTTGTCCTGTAATCAAAATCGCACAGAAAATCATACAACCACATTCTGCTTTCTGGTTCTTGATAACTCGACAGTATCACCTATACTACTTGTCATTTGACATTCACGCAGCTATTACTCCAACAAGCGAAACCTGTGTACCAGCCGCAATTATTTGCTCCGCTGCTGCAGTTAGTGACGCATTGACAAGTGCTGCATCCAAGGTGCTTACATCGTAAATACCACTTAACCAGTCGTGTGCCACATGAGCTGCATTATCTCCGGCATATCCTGATGCATTAATTTCATCGACCTTGTGTGTAAGGGCAATGGCTGCATCGATCTTACTGTTGACAGCATCGAAATCCGAATTACGAGCTCCGTTCAGCACCTCGACGACTACACTGTTGATCGTTACTGCGCCCTGAGACACAAGAGTTCCCCAATAATCAAGACCGCCCTGTTCGATGTCACGGTGGAACAAGTTTTCATAGATCGAATTGAGCAAATGTGGCGCATTGATCACTGCATGGGTAAACGGATCCAAGTCGCTAGCGTAGGCTCTGAGATACTCGGATGACTTGCAAAAATCCCGATAAACATTGGTCATGACCGCATCAATGCCACCTTGCGATGAAACCGTCGATAGCCACCAGTTGAAGCCTTCAGGCTCCGCAGCACGCCCGAAATAGGCAATGTAGGCTCGTTCCAGAATGGCTTCGGAGCTTGTAAGACCAACAGTCGTGAAATTGTAGCTCGTCGTTCCGGCGTATTGGTTTCCGACAAGATCCATGACAGCATCATGTTCGATATCAAGCTTGTATCCAGTGCTGTTGGCAAGGTTATAGGTCGGGTTGATGGTCAGGACATTACCGTTGATCGTCACATTGCTGCTGCCCAGTGTATATGTCTCCACCACCGATCCAGAACTTGTTTCTAAGATGATATGACCATTTCCCAATTGAATCGCTTCGCTAAAGGTGATAGCAATATTGTTTCCGACAGGAACTCGTATGGCTTCATCCACAGGATTGAAGCTTGTCACTGTTGGTGATATTGTGTCAGTAATAAGAGAGGGAAGTGTGAACGTGACATTGTTCGAGGCAAAGTTGCCGGCAGCATCCATCACGTTTCCTTTGAGAATGGTTAGTGTATCTCCTGCATGGAGACTACCTCCCGGAGCCAAATATACTTTGAATTGGCTGGCGTATCCGTTGATTTCGTTGACAGCTTGTCCTTCACCGTTGTTCCCCTCGCCCGCAGGTAGAGCATATGGATCCCCAGCAGGATTATTCAGTACAAGATCCACATTCACTGCCTCGCTGAAGGTAAGGATTAACAAGTCCCCGCTGTTATAGACATGATTGTTATCATTATCATAAGCAACGATTGACCCGGAGATCATCGTTGTTGGCTGCGTAGATAAAAGAGAAGGAAGCGTAAAAGTGATGTTATTGGCTGCGTCGTGACCCGCGGCATTCTGAATGTAAGTTTTTGGTAAGGTCATGGTGTCGCCAGCCAGAATGTTGACCCCGGTATCGAAATAAATCATATACTGACTGGCGAATCCATTGACCGGATCAAGTGGAATTGATTCGCTTGTGGATGAAATGTACCTGCCAGCAGGAAGCGCGATTTTATCACCCGTTAAAGTGTGCAGCAAATCGATGCTAACAGGATCACTGAACGAAAATATCAGCCGATCACCAGCACTATAGCCCCCGTTGTGGTCAAGATCGTATGCTCTTATTGTCGAAATCACAGGAGGGGTTAAGTCATCTGCAGGAGCAGTCGTGAAATCATAGCTTGTTGTGCCAACATAGCTGTTGCCATCAAAATCTTTGATCGATCCATTGGATAGCGTAACGAAGTAATGGGTGTTGCTGGAAAGGTCAGAGGTCGGATTAATTGTTAGTGTGTTGCTTGTAATTGAGAGATTGCTACTAGTTTCGACATTATAGCTCTCTACAACCGGACCACTTGGAGAGCCGAGGTGGAGTTCAACTTTACCGATTCCCCTCTGGATCGTCTCGTTGAAGGTCAGGACAATGTTTGTTCCGATAGCCACTTGCGTAAGGCCATCGATGGGACTGAAAGATGTGACATTCAGGTGACTGTTTCCTGAGCCGGTTGTGAAGTCATAGGTTGTCGTGCCTGCATAGTTGTTGCCTGCAAAATCTTTGACTGACCCGTTATCAAAGGTCACATAGAACAGATTACCGCTTGATAAATCGGCAGTGGGGTTGATCGTGAGAGTAGTTCCTAATACAGATAGATTGACACTATTCGCAGCATCAAAGCTCTCTACAATCGGCCCTGTTGCTGATCCGCTGTGTATTGCAATGGTTCCGGTACCTCGCCCGATCATTTCATTGAAGGTGAACACAATATTGCCGTCAACAGGAATCCCAGTAGCTCCATTTTCAGGGGCATATATGGATATTGTCGGCGGGGTGTTGTCAGTTGAAGTTGAAATTCCAAGATAAATTCCAGCAGGGTGTCCGGAATCATCTACCTGCACTGGGCCAGAGCGAATACCTGTAATTATCAACCCAACCTGATCCGGTGTCCCGTCACTATTTGAATCAATCAATATACAGTCATAATCAAAAGCAATTGAGCCCCATGAACCATGTACATGATCTGGTAGATTATCGTTGTTTGTATCTTTCAGTGAACCGCTAAAAATAATAGAATTGTTTTGTTGATCCTTACCCGAAGCTGAAAATGTGGCAATGACATTGTTAGAATCCTTGACCTGCCAGGTAAGTGGAACATTCAATACATTCCCTTGAAAATCCCTTACAACGAAACCATCCGGTAAATTATCTGGGTCAGGACCATCAGGAATTAAAGGACTTGCCTGAATGCGTGTATAATATTCTGACCACTCTTCAGGACCCGGCTTTGAAGGATCTGTATCAAGAAAAGTTAGCAGGCCAGTTTCAGTTCCTCCGGAGTTCCAGCTCCAAATAGTATTAAAGGTATTCGGATTATTATCGCTATCAGTTGAGGTATTCAGGAACAGAGACCAGTCATAAGCTGAAGCTACAACACCATTCGTAGTTGCTGAAAATTTCTGATAACCATAACCAAGAATAGTGCCATTTACAGTACCAGTGGTGTTGAAGTATGCTGTCATGATCTATAATTGCTTCAGGTATTGATGATGAATACTGACTCGCTGGCTGAATTCGAAACTTTTATCAAATGGACTTCAAATCAAAAAACTGAACCATCCGTGCCAGGAAGAAATACGCTAATTTCTTTGTTGCCATCTTTCAGGATCAGGGCACTGCAATTTCAGATTGGGAAGAGTTTGAAACATTCAAAGCGGTAACTATTGGTGTGATGTTCAACAAAAGACATTGCCGTTGGAGATAGCGAGGGATCTTCATATCCTTAAATTGTTGGTGCAGTAAAAGGTTCTTGCAAGGATACTAATACATCATATATACTAATAATATTACGAAACAATCAACAGTTAAAATGGGTTTCTTCATAGTTTCCTGTTGAAATAAATATGTAATTAGGGTCTACTGAAGAATTCACGCCATCGTCCAACAGCAATCAGTTTCCGCTTGGGACGATGGCTACATTGAAATTTTTTCACCTTCGGCAGGCTCCGAAAAGAGCCATTTAAACAGGCGCAAAAAAGGAGCGGCGAGCAACCGATCCGGATTCATAACCAGGAAGATGATGGAGACCACCGTCCGGCGGCTCTCAGCCAGCCTCGTCATCACCCGGCTCAAGCTGTATCGACGTTTTGCTTGGCCGAACCTGCCTTCGACTACATTCCAGGTACCTTCATCTTCTCTGATTTGCCGGCGTCGTGCCTGGTTCTTCTCAACGTCCTTCGGAGGCACACCGTTTAACCGGATATCACGCTCCTTGCATTGTTGAGCAAACCCACTATGTCGGTCGGATAGGCGATGTCTGCCAGGGCACACGTCGCATCAACGATGAGCCGCCCCTTGTTGCTGCAACCGCAGTATTCATCATCGTCGTCATCCTTCGACTTCCGGCGCTCCTCTTCCAGATGGCGTTGCAGGAGTTCCTCCTGCAACTTAGCCAGATCGGCATGTTTCAGGCGCTTGCGGAAATGGGTTAACATCGAGGCATCGAATGGCGATTCATACTGGTATTCCTCAAGGCCGATGAAGTACTGCAGGTATGGGTTTTCTTTCACCTGAGCGACCGTCTTGATGTCTGAAAGGACCAGCTTTTCCTTGATGATGAGTGATCCCGATGCCATTCGGACCGTCAGGGCTAAAGCGCCTCTTTTCGATGGGAAGTTCTTGGCGTACAACTTCTCGGCGACATGCCACGGGATCGCATCAGCCAATTTCACCCATCGGTTTTCAGGGTTGCGCTTGCTGCCAAACGGCAGATGGTAATTTTCGAAAGTGAGCTGCTGAAACTTCGTCTGATACATGAATCAGCGGTTTCGAGATGCAAGGTTTTTGGGGCTTTTTCAGGGTTTTCCTTGCACAAAAGATACGATAAACAAAAGCTATATCTTTACTTGAATACGACTTAATATCAATTCAGCAACCACTATGTTTTATTCAATTGCCCCGGGTTTTAACCCGGGGGTGACCGATTCAATCAAATATTCCGGACTTTAGTCCAATGGACGTGAGCCCAGAATACTGAGCCAAAATGGTCTGGTAAGTTGGGCTCATGTCCACGATATAAATAGAAGCGGGGTAGACCATAAAAAAAAGAGCCCTGATTTTCAGGGCTCTTTGGACATCGCTGGATGATGTCAAGGGTGGGATTCGAATAGACGCTCTAAGTATTAAAAAATAATGATATAAGAATCGCATCGAAAATAAAATACCACCAAATATACCACCAAAATCGATCTGCTCACCAGTTCGAATCCTGATTATCCGGTGAGGTTCCGTCCATTTATCCTTTCAAGGTAATCATGCATTGGCCTTATTCGATAGGAATTTTCGGTCTATACGTCACAAAATAGTCTCAAAATGTTGAATACGGGGACGTTTGAGTTTGAGTCTGCTGCATACTGTTCTCTAATATTAGGTGCTTCCAGTATCCTTCGGGTGGGGCAAGTTTCCAGAAACTGCCTTGGTATGTAGTGCTAAATCCTGATACATCGCACCGAGTGACCGCTATAAGTGCATGCATTCAGTCTGGCGATGGAAGCGGTATCATGTCGCAATAGAAAAATATGGTTGTCGGATTGATTTGCCTCTTGCGATGGAGTTTTCATCCAGTATCCAGTAACAATGCCTTTGGTGTAATTATCCCCGTCAAAAATTTCCTTCCATCCCGCGCCAACCGCGTTGAATCTAGTGCTGTTGGTGGCCCCAATATTTGGCGCTATCCAGTTATTATTACTGGTATCCTTTAACTTTCCACCGGCAATTTCCAGTCCGCCTAGATGGGCGATTAATGCATCCCATTCGTCAACGGTTGGGATTTGCCAGCCTTCGGGCGCGAGTCCTCTGGGGTCGTTGACAGCATAGCCATTGTATAGGATTCGTGTTGTGTTGTTGATTTCATAGAAATAAAAAGCGCCTATCTCGCAATCTCCCAGATACATCCAATGTCCATCATCAATGGCATGGCAGATAGGATCACCATTGCGATAGGTAGTTACATGGAGGTCTTCCCCCATCCACACTTGGTTGCCGATCTGGACTGACTCATATTGTGTTTTGTTGAGGTCATCTAAATTCATGGCAGGTTTGGGTTGGGAGGGAGGTAAAATGCGCTTTCTGTGGTTGCTTCAAACTCAAAGTGAGCTCCTTACTGCGCGTAATTTTCAAGGATCGTCAAATCAGGTCGATACCTTATGCGTATATGATTATATCACCGTTCTTACTTCATTGCATCGATGATGGTTTTTAGATCATGGTAATGCGTCTCTACAAAACGGATGCTTGTTATATGGTCACCGAGCGATATTGGGACTTCACAATTTTCAGTACTGACGATCACCTCTTTTAACTTGCCCATTACCGCATCTTCAGTTTTTACAAATTCTTCATATTTGGCAGCGCATAGAGGACAAAGTGCCAGATACTGGGCTTCATGCTCCTTCGTCAGATACTTGCGGGAGAGCACCTCTTTTTTCTCGAAATAGTGTGTTCCATCGCGTTTCCGAAAAGGCATTTCCTCTTTGCATATCTGGCAGATCATCAGGTCGGCCTCATTTTTGTATTGATTGCGGAGCCATGTTATCGGGTCAATGGCGCCGTTGGTTGTTCGGACACTTCTTTCGCGTATTTCGTATTCCTTATTAGGTGCGTCGGTTATTTCCTCGCCAAGACGTTCTTGACGTTGTTCTGGATTGAGCACTGGCCGGGTTGGAAACGTTGGGCGCATCTTGCTGACTGCTAAGACGGCCTTCAACTGCTCAACCTCGTTACGATGGCTTTTCAAGAACTCAATGTCTTCTAAACTGACACCAAGTTCTATCGCGTGTTTACGCTTCAGCGCCTCCTTGTTCTGGTCTGCACTTTTAACTATTCCAAGGCTTTCAATAAGATCAGTCGCCCCTGAAAAATTTTCCAGGATTTGGTCTGTGCATATTTCTTCCAACTTTTCAAGTTTGCCATTTTTTGTTGGAAGCCATTTTGAGCTTTTTAGTCTAACAAGGATCATTGAACTGAAATATTTGCTCTGCCAGCTGTAATAGAACCAATTATACTTGGCTTTGAAAAAACGCGCATCTTCTTCTAGATAGTCCCGAAGAAAATCCCACAAGTCGGTTGCATATCTTATTTGTTCTCCAAAATCCGTGATCTTCTGGATGGCGTTCAGAAATTGCTCAAGGCCGTCCAGATCATAGTTCTCGATAATTTCGGTTCGAGTGGAATGTTCAATTTCATTAAAAGGAAGGCCATTCGATGTCGGGAACTTTCGAGGGCGGCTGGAAACACCGAGATCACACCAGATTTTGATGTCAATATCTGATGACGAGTACTCATTATGCAGAAACCACATTGTTTGGGAGCCGGAAAAATATCGTCTAAGTTCCGGTGTATCGAGATATATTTCAGTGGGCATTCTGAAGATTATGTCTCCAGAGGGATTTATGGCCTTTAGAAATGGGGTTCTTCTTGCTGATTGTATTACTTTTCCTTTCCCGACTTCGGAGTCTGAGGCCATGGCGCGAACTATCTTTTGTATATCCGCCTGATGTTCTGAGTCAAGAATTGAGCCACCTGCAGTTTTGGTATATTTGGGCAGAACCATCTCCACGATGTCGTCAAAAACATCGGGCTCCGAGAGACCTAGCCGTTTAAGGAAATTTAGAGATTGTTCATCGTTGACGATGGACCGTCTAACAACAGGTAGCGCAGTCGCCTCTGGTGGGGGCAAAAAGGCATTGGGTGTTATTCCGTCCGATTTGAACGGGATTTCTTGGCTACCACTTTCTAAACGAAGAATCGGCTTCGACCTCAGAATACCAACAGAGTCACCTTTCCAGCGCGGCGCTCTCCAAAGTGCCTCTTGGCCTGACAGATATCCATAAAAATCAATAAACCACTCTGACGTTTGGTCAGTCAGAAAAGAATGACCGATTTTTCTGGCAAGACCTTCTGGCGTAACTTCTTCCACGTCAAGCTCATTGATCAAATATGTGCGAAGTTCAGGTGTTCGGTCTTGTGTTATGTCCCCGGCTAACCATTTCATTGTTACTGGGGACTGAAACAACTGACAAAGCTGAGCCTGGCTCAGTAGCTTTCTGAGTTCAGCACCGCGAGCAAGCTTGGTGTTCCCAGCGGATACGAATGATCCATCATCAGCCGGGAGTAGTTCTTTTTCAATTAACGCGTTCCGGACTGATTCTACGATTGGATAGAACATGCTATCATCTGAGAAATCCTCGGTTCTAATCGGAAGAGTCTCAAGAAAGGATACCGAAAGCAAGCCAAGATCCTTTATTGCAAGCAAAATATTTCCAAGGAGTTCAGCGGTTTCCCTCACCAGAGTTTCATTCCATTCGTCATTATTCGGGATATTGTCACGGGATGGCGTTGTTCTGTAAGGACCTTGAATCAGGAATCCGAACCTTGTCGATTTCTCAGTGGGGAAATATACGACCAGAGGCGAGTCTTTAACTTTGATTATGCGCTTCGCGCTTCTTACAGTTTTGTCTTCAGCCTCCAATAGGAAGCTGATTTCAACACGCACAGTCTCCGATTTTTCTGGCACAGTTACTGGGCGTTCAAAAACGAGCCAGTTTTCCTCTTCGTCCATACCGTTATTTTGACCAATTACGCTGACCTGTCTGCCGATGCCTCGGGTAACTTCCTCACGCAGATAGATACCACCCTCTGAGCTTGAAAGCTTGTACTCTATTTCAATGATTTTCCGAAGGAACAATAGCGTTCTGGCACTTAGGTTGCGGAGGCGTGTGCTGATCTCCCTGCATGCGTTTTCTGTGCTTATGTCCGGAGTGTTAAACGGGAAGACGAAAAGTGTGGTCCACGAGTTTCGTGCTGGTTTTGGCGGAATCGAGTACGGACGCACATAGTTCTCTATTCTGAAGCCTTCATCGCCAGAGTGGATTTCTGGAGTTGTCGTATAAGCGTAGACGGATTTGAAGCCAATTCCGAATTTTCCTATCTGAGTTAGGTCTTCAGATTTGGTTCCTTCTCCGACACCGCATATTCCTTTGACATCCAGCTCATTGAAAGGGCGTCCGTCATGGTTAACCTCAAGTCTGTCTTCGAAAAGGTTGAAAAGTATGCGGGTAGCTCCTGCATCCTCCGCATTCTGAAGAATCTCGAAAATGAAGTGCGTTCGATCTGTATAAAGTCGGCCCAGAAAAGACAGGTGGCGAATACCCTGACCGTACTCACGAATGTTGTCCTCTCGTATCTTGTCATAGTTAGTTCGCATTGGATTGTTCTCCGGAAATATGAATTACGCCATAGGCGACCGGGCCTGCCACGATATCTGCTCTCTCAAGGGCGATGTCCAGTTCTTGGATTCGCCTTGCGTAGTCCGCTTCTACAGTTGCGATTTGAGCCTGACGCATTATTTGAATTTTCTCGTTTGTCGCTTCATTGAACTGTTCTTCCAGAAGAGCGATCCGTGCCCGATGACTGGTGGATAGGCTCTCCCGCCGGTATTCTGCCAGTTCCCTGGTTTTTTGTTGGTGCTTTCTTCGGGCGTCGCTCCACAATCTGTAGTGCTGGGCATCCAAGTCGTCCCAAACTGAAGCGCTTAGACCATCTGGTATAGCGTTTGGAGAATCCGTAGTCTTTTCCAGAAGACGACCAAGATGCTCAGTCACAAAGGGGTTAGTGGCTATAGGCTTAAGTACCAAGTCCTCCTTGATACCGTGGAAGCGCCACTGATAAATGGCAAATTCGTAGCATCCTGCGGGTATCTCGTTCGAAGCGGCCGTCAGGTTGGCTATGACCCGTTGCTTAGTATCAAATGAAAGAGCTGCCTGCTTGACTAGTGGGTGTAGGGGCATGATAAAGGCAGCCTCCGGATGTTGCATCGCGCAATCTGATTCGAAGGTGATTGCTATATGCTGATTTCCACCTTTGAGCCAGTTTTCCCATTCCCGGTAAACAGAGGTGTTTTGCCTTGGTAACTGCTGAAAATCCCTTAATAGACTACCTCGGGATTCTTGGGATAGCCGAAGTGTCTTAAGTGGCTTTTCACCCAGAATAACCTCTTGGTCCTTGTCGCATACGCCCTGCAGGTAAAGGGTTACCATGCTAAGGATTGAAGCCGGCGACAGCCAGAAACTTGCTGCATCAGCAATTTCGCGGCTCATCAGCTCTTGAGGGAGACGAATGCCAAACAGCTCAGCCTGCTTTTGCTCCAGAGCGTCCTGCTCCTGAATAAGCCGGATATTATTGTCGGCCAACTGCTGGAGCCTCATTGTGCGTTCTTCTTCACTTAGTTCGTAGTTTTCTGCGATGTTTTTAATCTCACGGGTGATTTCTCCGAGAATTTCCTCACTTCCTCCCAAGGCGTTATTAAAGACTCCGATGCGGACCAAGCACCTTTCGTAGATTTCTGCATCCACGGTTCCCGGTGTGATCAAGTTGACGATGGCAACGCTCTCGCTTTTTTGCCCGTTTCTGTCAATACGGCCAATGCGCTGTTCAATCCGCATGGGATTCCAGGGAAGGTCGTAGTTCACGATACAGTCACAGAACTGGTAATCGAGACCTTCGCAGCCGATTTCGGAAAACATCAACAGGTCAAGACAGGTAGCGTCTTCCTTTGGCTTTTCGAAGCGGGCGCGAAGCGCAATTCGATCTTCGTCCGGCGTTCCCCCATGGACCAATCCGACACGGAAACCGTCTTTGCTCAGATGGTCGAAGAGGTAGCTCAAGGTATGCCGGAAGCTGCTGAACAGCATTACCTTGTTGTTCGCAAGGCGTTGTTTGTCGCTGATGATGCTGCGCAACGCTTCGAGCTTGGGGTCATTCGCCTCGAGGGAACGAGCCGAATTAAGAAGATTCTGGATTTGAGACCGGATGGGATTGATTGTTTCATCCTCAGGGATTCCTGAATCATCCGCTTCTTCCCAAGACAGTTCATCCAGATGGCGATTGAGGATGTCCTCAAGAAAGGGAGCAAGACCAAAGAGGCAACTCGCAGCCTGCCGCCTGATAGTGGTCATCATGAACTTCACGTTAACCCCATTGTGAATCCGGCTAAATATTTCCGCCTGAATTCTCAACAGTTCGTCGTGCAAATGTTGCTGAACTGGCGTAAATGGCACGTTGACCGTCTCGGGCTTTCGAATGGTGAAATTCCCAATATCGCGTCGTCGGGTTCTGTTGATGATCCCGGCAAAAGTGTGCATTCCCTCGGTCTCGGAGATCATCCTTACACGTTGCTCGTGTGTAATCTCGTCACCCAACAGCTTAGCGCGGACCCGGCCAAAATCCGGATTGTGCCTTATTATAGCCTGTCCCCAGGCCGTGGACGCCGCTTGATCGAGATTTTCAATTGCCCGGTGTTGCCATTCCGGCTCTTGAGACCGCAATGCTGACACCACCTGATTGATAAACGGGTTCGGTTCCGCCATGTGCTCAAAGCTTTCCTGATCGATGATGAGATCAGGCCGGAGAGTATTCAAGAGAACAAAGAGATCGTTGTTTCCGAGCTGTATTGGAGTGGCTGTCAAGAAAACAACCGCCTCAGCGTGATCACAGAAAAACTTTACAGCCTTATGGCTGAATGTGTTTTGATTCCGGATGTGGTGAGCCTCGTCAACGATAACCAGATCGAAACGCGGTGACGGGTCGAGATCTAGCAGACCTTTTTTGCGTTTATGTTTTTTTTCTGGAGCTGAACCATAAAGTAGTGTTTCATCGAACAGGGAGTAAGGGACGATAACCTTATGATGTTGTTCTGGCCAGACCCCGTCACGATCCATCTCGTTGATGCAATATCTCAAATTGGCGCCATCCAGATGTGTAAAACGCTCTTCGAAACGTTTCATCTCATTCTGCCACTTTTTCTCTGTAACCAAGGGGCGTGGGCAGACAATGAGCACAGAACGTATCTCACGCCGAGCTTGGAGTTCACGCAGAATGAGCCCGGCTTCGATGGTTTTACCTACACCAACACCGTCGGCGATGAGCAAACGCGGACGATCGGACCGGATAAATCGTAATACTGGCCTGAATTGATAAGGGATGAAATCTACACGTGCAGCGTTAAGCGAGTAGAGGGTGGAAAGCCCCGGATACTTGATCTGTAGGGCGGTGAGATAGGCATGGAATTGATTGCAGGGTAAGGCGTTTTCCTTTTCCTCTCGCAGCTCTTCGGCCTGCAATTGCGATACGTAAAATGTTTGGATTGAACTTTCTATGAAGACCTTGAACCGGTTCTCTGGTTTACCGGGAAGCACGGCAACCACAGCGCCACGGCTTGATGGGTTTGATCTGATGAAGACTATTTGTCCAGGTTCAAATTCAGCTTCATCTTCTTTCTTTTCTAGAGGTGAAGAATGCTTCTCTGTGCCTCCGTTAGGTTGCGGCTTAGTCTCAGCCTTAAGCAGGGCAGTCTTAGTCTCTCGTAAATCTTGAATTAATTTGTGTTCCGCGCCGATGACAACTGCGAAACGTTGCAGGGTGTCCAGATCCCGGTAAATGTCATCAACTGGGAATCCCTCTGCGTCAGCGTGAGCCCAACGATTACGGACCGCCTGCATCTCCTTGACGAAGTGACGGGATTCAGAAGCCAAATTCAAACTGCTGGAAATCTGGTACCAGTTCTGGTCAAGAACCCGAAGAAGACCAGCGAGGTCAAGCCCGCCCAATGACATGATGTTGCGTTGCTCCAATCGCCTCTTTTGCTGAAACGACAGGGTGTTTATGACTGCTTTGTTCCACCAGTCATCAAATAGAGGCGGCAATACTCTTTCTAGAAAAACAGTGAGCTGACCAGCGACGTTGCTCAGATGTTTGGCAACCACTTCGTAAACCTTGACTTTCTCATCCATTATTAAACACGCCTCCTGCTATAAATTTTTCGTCGATCTCAAACAGATCCGACGTGGTGAGATGGACGCCGATATCGTGTTCCGTCACGAGCATTACGAACTGTTTCCCATTCATCAGGGCGGGGATGTCTTGTCTGCTTAAGCAGTTTCCTTCAATATCTGTATGGCGCGTTTTGAGCTGCGATAGTCATATTTCTATTCATATTTACCTGAGACTGAGCTCAAACGTATTTATTATTCAAAAACATCTAACACTTTGAAATAATAAATTCAAACATAGGTCGAAAAATCTCAAAGGATGACGCTGGTAATTCTGGTACAACTTTTTTAGCAAAATTTGTTTTTTCATCATCAGATTTAAAAACAATCTTACTACCGCCGACACATGGTTCATTTTTATAGTAGTCCTTAGTAGCATCAAGACCGTAAAAGATGTGTTCAATCTCACAGCACGAATCACCGCCAAAGGTTTCTCCTGTGACTTCGTTGCAGATAACCTGCTTTTGAATATCCGCATTCGTTGGCACGGGAAGCATTAATGCATAAGATTCTCCTCCTGCCCATTTTTTTATCATTCCTTTCCGCGGGTCCATTTCGCTGACCGCACCATTTAACCCGTTCCACTGATCGAAGGCTTTATCAAAATCAAAAAGAGCGAAAACTGGCAATTTGCCCATCTCATTGTGAATCCGGTTGTCGGTCAGCAGCTGCTTAATGTAGGTACAGCTGAAGGCATAAAACGGAATGAATGGCATCTCTTTTTCGTACAGCTTGTTCCATGCCGTCTTGAGTATTATTGGGTCGGTGCTTCCTTCGGTAAAAAGGACCGGTTTGTTTGCAATCTGGATGGTGTTAAGAATGCTTAACAAGGTATCCTGCTCGGAATATTTGATGAGATCAGCACTCAGCTTTTTAATGGCGATCGATTTGGGCAGGTCGTAGCAGTTAGCCTGGTTGTCCTTGATGTCGAAAAATTTGATTTTTTGCCTGTCATGAGGGATCAAGGTTACCGCACTATGGCTGCTCATCAATACATGGTTGTTTTTGGCTGCGATGTCGGTGATTTCGAAAACCTGTTTGAGGAAGTCGAACTGCCATTCTGGATGAAGAAATGAGTCTGGTTCGTCGAGGAGGGTGATGCAGTTGCGGTCCTTGAAAAGCTCAACAATGGAGTAGATGTATACCGACTGAAACTGCCCATCGCTGAAATAGGCTGTATTAGCGTCTTTACCGCCGGTCAGTTTCAATGGGATGGTTATCTCCGTTAGCATTCCAAGCGTTTTCAGGTTGTCGAACTGGCGAAACAACTCCTGTGGTTTGAGGTCAGCGAATGTCTCCCGGATCTTGACGATATCAAAATAGAGAATGTAACGGTCCTCAGAGGGAAAATAGCCCTCGGAACGCACTGGGTTTCCAGTGGCGTCTTTGATGCAGCAATGCAAGCGATCAAGGAAGCTCTTGGTGATTCCCTTGGGTTGCCAGTATCGGTCGGTTTCATCGTTGATTTCGATATCAAAGCGTGAGTCGGCGGCGTAATCAGGTCGTTCAAGTACCAGACGAACTTCTGAAGAGATGGTTTCGATGCCCAGCTTTTGGCAGATAAACTTCCGTGCTTTACAAGTTTCTGGTTGCATTAGAATCATGGCAAGCAGTAACTCTTTGTACTCCTGACCAATGCCAATGAAATATCGAGTCTCGTCAACATCAGCGTGCTTAATGCGTTTACGGAAGGCATCCTCATATTGCTCAACTAGTCCGGCTACCGTAACATTGTGTCCAGAATAGTAAATCAGCACATTATCCGGTAGTGGCACTTTGCCGATGGTTTTACGTTCAATGTCGTTAATGTTGAGAGTGCCGGAGTTCCAACTGACTGTGGTTGCTTTGCCGCCGATCTCAAATTCGATACGGTAGTTGAAATCGCAGGGGGCTTTGTCCCGATCGTAATCTTTGATATGGCGAAAGATCTCGATCAGTGCCTCGAACAGATTTGATTTACCGGTGCCGTTCTTGCCAACAAACACATCAATAAAACTGTTGTTGTCAAAGCTCAGGGTGAAATCCTGCAGGTTTTTGTAATGGCCGATATAAACAGATGTCAAGCGCATGGCAACTTCCTATATTTTTGCCATGATGGCGTTAAGGAGTTCAGTTTTTTTGCCAGCGGCAGCGTTGATCTGCTTCTCCAGTTCGTGACACATGGCCATCAACTGGTTGATTTTGGATACTATGCGATGTTGCTCAGAGAGGGGAGGAAGAGGAAAGATAGTCGCTACGATTTTTTCCCGAGAAATATTTGGCTGTGCCGCGCCCGCACCCTGACTGATGAAATAGGGCTTTAGGGAAGTCATTAGGAAAAGCAAATAGTTCTCATCGAAATTTGTGTAAGTTTTGCAGGCACAAACAGCCTGATTGGTTGCGGCTTCAATCTCTAATATTCCAACCTCACCGATGTTGGCTCCATACATTGCAATTACTACAGAGCCTTTTTCATTGATGTGCAATGAGCACTTGTCTAATGCTGCTTGAGTTATGGTTTCCTCTGTAGATTTTATACGCCCTTGTTTAACCTCGCCAGACTTTAACCAAGGGATATCACCACCATAATAACTTGTGTTAGAACGACTGGGCGTGGTGCCGGATTTCCAGATACCAATTTCTCCAAGCCTTACCCAAGCCCACCCTTGAGGTAGTTCATGGAGCGCTTCGGGTTTGATTTGCGGTAGGGGTTTGGGCTGATTGATTTTTTTCTCCTTAACCAGCCTGTGTTTTTCAGCTTCGATTTCTTTGAGCAATTCACTAGCAGGAGGGTCGTTAGGGTCCTGGAGAACTAGTCTACCCATGACCGCGAGATGGAGGATCGATTTCCGCAGTTCAGTAACGTTTTCCTTAACGGTGTAGAGTTTACCAAAGTTATCGCAGAGGAATCGCCAAGCGTTGGTTTGCTTTTTTTTGTCATTAGGGTCAAGCAGTTGCTTTAATGCTGCGGCGTGAACAGCGATTCGTTTCTGCTCTTGTACGATACGCAGTTTTTCCAACTCATCGCATTGCGCCATCAATTGACCGATTTTTGCGACAATACGGTGTTGTTCAGGAAGTGGGGGTAGTGGAAAATATAAACTAGAGAAATATGGAGTAGGAACACGTTTTTGACCTGCTGAGCCAGTCATATTTGGTGCCGTACTTAATATGAACTTTGGATTTTTTATATAATAAAGAAGGAATAGAGGCACAATAGAGCGAAAGGAGTTTCTAAAAATATGAAGCTCAGTCGTTCCTGCACCAATACCATTTGGTAAATCAGAAAACACACATGACTTTGCGTTTTCGAAGCATGGCGTGATTTTTGCCATTCCCACGTCACCATTTGCAAAATGCGTATATCCTTTTTTTATCTCACCCCATAAACGCACTTCAAATTGATGATTTTCTGAATAACCCTCAGGGATCAATGGCATTGGAACAAAACCTGAAACAGTTGAATCTTTAGCTTCATTGCGCGGGTTAATAATTCCAATATCACCAAGTCTCACCCACTCCCACCTCTTGGGCAACTCATAGGGTATTTCCTCCGGTTTTATGCCAGCTAAAGGCTTTGGGGACTTGATTATACCGTTTTTCACCAGCCTTTTTTTCTCGGCATCGATCTTTTTCAGATATTCGATGGCGGGAGAATCGTTGGGGTCCTGTGGAACTAATTTTCCCTGCATGGCGAGGGTTAGAATCAGCTCACGGAGTTTTTTTATCCCGTTAGACTCTGAGAAGGCGGTGTCGAAGTGCCGTTTGAGAAGATCACGAACATTATTGTTCATCCTCTATCCTCCAGTGCCTGCATTAATTCAGTTTTCAGGGCGTTTTGTGCAGCTTCGATCTGCCGGTTGATTTCCTGGAACTCTCGCATCAGCTCTTCGGGGTCACTATGGGTTATTTCAACTTCATGCGGGTTTTTATAGTCGAGATTGAAATTGCGTAAAACGATCTCTTTGGCGCTTACTTTCCAGGCGTATTCAGTTGTTTTGCGACCTTGTCGTTTCTCGCCTCCCCACCAAGTTTTTTCGAGATCGAATTCCTCTATTGTCAAAGGTTTCGAGCGAGAGTAAGATTTGTAGCCTTCAGGATAGGGATGTTCGAAGAACCAGACCTCTTTGGTTGGGCCTCCTTTTTCGAAGAATAGGATATTGGTGGAAATACTGGTATAAGGACTGAAAACACCTTTCGGTAAGCGAACAATGGTGTGGAGATCAAACCCTTCAAGAAGCTCACGCTTGAGAATGGTTTTAACACCTTCGCCGAATAGAAAACCGTCAGGTAGGACAACAGCCGCCTTGCCAGTGTCGTGTTTGAGTAGGTGCATAATCAGCGCCATGAAAAGGTCAGCGGTCTCGCGGGTTTGGTACTTGCGCGGGAAATTGTTCTCGATACCGTCCTCTTCCATACCTCCGAAAGGAGGATTGGTAATGACGAGATCAACCCGATCAGAAGTGCCGTAGTCCTTGAGGGGTCTACTCAGCGTATTGTCATGACGAATTCTGGTGGGCACATCAATGCCGTGCAGGATCATGTTGGTTATCGCCAGCATGTGCGGTAACGGCTTTTTCTCAACGCCATTGATGTTTTCCTGTATTAGTTTGTGATCTGTAACGGTCTTGACCTGACTCTCCAGATGCTCGATGGCGCAAGTAAGGAAGCCTCCGGTTCCACAGGCCGGGTCCAGAATAGTCTGTCCGAGCTGAGGATCGAGCATATCCACCATGAACTGGGTAACTGCACGTGGCGTGTAATACTCTCCAGCATTACCAGCCGATTGCAGGTCGGCGAGGAGTTTCTCGTAAATGTCATTGAACAGATGGCGATCGCTCTGTTTGTTGAAGTCTACATCCTTTTCAATCACGTTGATTACCTGACGCAGCAGGGTGCCCGATTTCATGTAGTTGTAAGCGTCTTCGAACACCGTCCCGACCACCTTGCCGTAATCTGAGACACCGGCGGTAGTGGCTAACCGCTTCAGCGCCGGGAAGAGGTCACTGTTGACAAAGTCGATCAATTCGTCGCCCGTCATCCCCTCGGCGTCCTTGGCCCAGTTCGACCAGCGGAAGCGGCTAGGTAGCGGGGAAACATATTTTGGTATGGTCAATTGCCATTCCTGTTCCTTGTCGTCAAATATCTTTAGAAAAATCAGCCAGACGATCTGGCTGATGCGCTGAGCATCGCCATCGACGCCGACATCCTTGCGCATGATGTCTTGTATGGATTTGATCAGGGTTGCGATAGACATATTTTAGTGTACTTCTTGAATTGATGTTGTCAGGCGCAATAGAGAGCATATTCCAGTTCATGAATAGCTTGCCGGTATCTTTCAGGGCCACCGAAGGCCCGGATGATCTCAATAGGGGTGCCTATATCGGTAAAAGGCGCAATGGTTAGAATCTGGGTCTCCTCGATATGAGTCACTCCCTCGTCGGCGTATTTGTCGAGCAGCGCATCGAGGACTTCGCGAGCCTCTTTGCCATACTCTGAGAAATAGTTACGTTTGCGGACATGTTCGGCTCGCTCCTTTCGTGTAAGTGGGGGCATGCCCCAGGCCAAATGACAGATGAGGTCGAAAGGATCAAACTCCTTGCCTGACTGGCGACCGATCTCTTCGTTTAATGCATCGAAAAACACCCCGTGTTCTGCCAGTTCGTCAATGATCGCCTTTTTCTTGTCGGCATTTTTCCAGCGGGTCAGGAAATCGTCCATCGAGGTGAATTCGCCCGAGAGCGCCTTACGAGTGTAATCCTTTAGCGATTCCGTGATGAGCTTGCCATTAGCGTCGAAGTATTGCACCCGCTCAGCAGCGACCATTACGGGAACATTTGCAACTACATAGCGCCTGGCACCTGAGACATCATTAAAAGAATCTCCTTCTTTCACATCGCTTAGGGGTCCATTTTCATCAGTTTCGGGATAAGACCAGCCATCGTTCACAGACCCATCGTTCACAGACCCATCGTCAGTCGCATCGGGTGGCACGGGAGATTCTCCGCTTTTTGGTTCGTAGATCTGCACCGGTTCGCCGTCGAAATCGGGGTCGGCGAAGAGTTCGGTCGCCTTTTTGAAGTCGATGATCGTGAAATAGTATTTGCCGTAGTCCTCGTTGATGCGGGTTCCGCGCCCAATGATCTGCTTGAACTCAGTCATCGACTGGATCCGCTGATCGAGTACGATCAACTTACAGGTCTGGGCATCGACACCAGTGCTCATCAATTTTGAGGTGGTGGCGATGACCGGATACCTACTTTCCGGAAAAATGAAGTTATCAAGTTCGGCCTTACCCTCTTCGTTGTCGCCGGTGATCCGCATGACGTAACGCCCGTTCTGAGCAGCGAGATCGCTGTTTTCGTTGACCAAAGCCTGTCGCATGCGCTCAGCATGGTCGATGTTTTCGCAGAATACGATGGTCTTGTCGAAGCGGTTTGTTTGTCGCAGGAAATCACTGATTTTCTTTGCCACGAGTTCCGTGCGCTTTTCGAGCACCAGACTCCTGTCGAAGTCCCTTTGATTGTATATGCGATCCTCAATCTCATTGCCGTGCTTGTCAAGCATTCCCTTGTCAGGTCGCCAACCGGTAAGGTCTTTGTCGATGTCGATGCGTACGACCTTGTAGGGGGCAAGAAAGCCATCTTCGATTCCCTGTCTCAGCGAGTATGTGTAGATCGGTTCCCCGAAATAATCGATGTTCGATACTTCCTTAGTCTCTTTGGGAGTGGCGGTCAGGCCGATCTGGGTAGCGGATGAGAAGTATTCGAGGATTGTGCGCCAGGCAGAATCGTCGGCAGCGCTTCCCCTATGGCATTCGTCGATAATAATCAGATCGAAGAAATCTGGAGTGAATTGTTTGTAGATGTTATTCTCTTCTTCAGTCCCGGTAACCGCCTGATACAACGATAGATAAATTTCGTAAGACTTGTTTGCCTGACGTTTCCGGATTTTGGTCATTGCCGAACCGAACGGCTTAAAATCGTTGGTCATGGTCTGATCGACCAGGATGTTTCGGTCGGCGAGGAAAAGGATACGTTTTTTGGCCTTGGCCTTCCAAAGCCTCCAGATGACCTGGAATGCGGTAAAGGTTTTCCCGGTTCCGGTAGCCATGACGAGCAGAATACGGCGCTGTCCTCGGGCGATGGCCTCGACTGTTTTGTTGATAGCGAGGAACTGATAGTAGCGCGGCATTTTGTCACCACCGTCACTGTAATAGTCCTGAGTGACAAGGGTGTTTTGCTTTTCGTCCAATTCTCGCTGAGCAATCCACCATTGCCATAGTATTTCGGCAGATGGAAATTCATGCAGGGCCAATTCCCGCTCGATGCGTCCATCCGTTGCAATCCGGTTATGGAACAGAAATCCGTCTCCGTTTGAGCTGAACACGAACGGCACTTGCAACATGTTCGCATAACTCAACCCCTGCTGTATACCGTCGCCAAGCGAATGAGAGTTGTCCTTGGCTTCGATGACAGCAATTGGAATGTTGGGCTTATAGAATAGGACGTAATCTGCTCTTCGGGATTTTCCACGGGCATGAAGCTTTCCACGAACGATAATGCGCCCTTTTGTCAAGGGGAACTCTTCCCTGATTTGAGTATGAACATCCCAACCGGCCTGTATCAAAGCCGGGGTAATAAATTTGGTACAGATATCTCGTTCGGATAACTGCTTTTTATTCATTGTGTTCACGCTCAGATCGCAGAGAGATTGTTCAACCTCAACCCTCACGCCATAACCAAGACATTTCAGTGAGAAGAGCCTTTCTTGTCTATAAAATAGGCTTAATTCAATGTATAAATTACACTTATAATCTTACAGCAAGATGGCGAAAATATATACACACCATTAAGTTCAATGGTAACCCTGGCGGTCCAAATTTAGCTGGGCAAAAGACCAGATGCCGGAATTGAGCATTTCAATCTCCTGCCTGATGTCTTTTTGCCGTTAGATTCGATTGCGTCCATTTCATTGCAGGATGCGCTCCTCAATCAGGCTTTGAATCTTCTTTGCATTGAAGCCGTCAAGCTCATCTGACTCCACTAGCCGGTCAGCAAGCCCGTGATCCTTGTACCACTTTCTACGCTTCACAACGCTAGCCTCATATGTCGGATCGCCCAGTTTCCCCCAGTGTTCCCAGTAGAGTTCAGTCGGTCCGTTTGCTGTCTCGATGGGTATTGTAAAGTCTGGACGCCGGATTGTGCCGTCATCGGCAATCAGAAGTTTCTCGTAGTAGTATGGAACTTTGGCTTTCTCAAGAAGCGTAGCGATGATTGCTTCGGATTTTGACGCAACCAACTCGTCGCGTAATGTCCTGATCACCCGTTTATCAGGTCGCCAGTCATCGATATCCGCTATTGCTCGCCGTGCCGTATACAGGCATGTGTGTCGTCTGAGGAAGCACGATGCACCACGCCATAGCCCGATTCGCAAAGCATCAATGTCACCGGGTTGACCTTGCACTAGTAGGTACATTCGCTTTGTGAAGCGCGTCAGAGCGGTGTAGAGAAGTTCTCGAGTTACCAGCCGGACCCTTTCTTCCTTCGGTATGACGACAATCACGCCGCCGAAGTCAGAGCCCTGCGACTTGTGAACCGACATCGCATATCCGAGGTCCAGAGCCTTTTCAGCCCACCCGCCGTCGATTGTAATAGAAACTCGTGGATCTGTCTCGAACCTGGCCCAGCCGACCTTGTCCTTGTTTTTCTTGGCGACCTTCATCATTCGGCCTAATTCTCCATTGGCCAGATAAAAGTTCACGTTTTTCTCGCCGTCCCATGCAATTTTCGCTTTGGCCTTAATCCGCTTGTTTAGTATTTGGAGCACTTTGTCTGCCCCGATGAACTGCCTACCGCCTTGACGTCCAAGTTTGGTAGTGTATTTCCCGTTGAATAGTTTTCCGCGAAGAAGATTCTGTAAGTGCTTATTTAGAGGGTCAGAACCGAAATATCCGCCCCTGTAAGGTGAAAGAACTTCAAAGGCGTCCAGACGCCAGTTCTTGACATCATCCTCGTTGAATCCATGCAGGCCGTCATACGCTTCCCATGGTCGTGCTGAGTTGAAACGCTGCTTCGATCCGTCCAGACTCAGTAATTCGTTCAGCGCGTCACCAAAAAGCTGCGTCACGCAATCTGGCAAGTCGTTTTCATCTTTGAAAAATCTAACTTCTAAATCGAACCCAACGCGTCCGCCGATAGAAATGTCCTGAAAAAGTTCATCTGATGTCAATCGATCGGCCATCGCTGTGAACTGCTCTGCCAACTTTAGTGCAGAACTGTTTTCCTGAATCTGACGACAGTTTACTGTTAAGGAGCAAGGTTTATGCTCAGGGATTTCTGATGACGCCAGATGGTCAACGATATTCTTGAACGGGGCTCCCGTCCCGATAGGAGGGAGCTGCTGAGGATCTCCGGCCAAGATCACACGTTTGAGTCGCTGACTTGTCCAGTTAATGGAGCGTATGATTGTTGCCAGCATAGGCGTTTCCAGCATTGAGCACTCGTCGATGATAATGGTGCTTACGTCGGATTCCACCGGCTGGTATTCTCGCAGACAGCGGAACGTATCGCAGTTCATCCATGAGTTGCGGATAAGGTAACCGTGAATCGTTAATGGTTCAAGGTCTATGTTGGCGATATCATGTATTTTCCGTCGCATCCTTACTGCGGCTTTGCCAGTGGGAGCAAGAAGAAGGAACTTTTCAGTTGGATCGGCGTCTCTTAACCCTTTTATGAGTGTAGCGATCACGGTAGTCTTGCCGGTTCCTGCGCTTCCCGTCAGGACGGAGAACGCTTGTGTTCCGAGACGGTTGAGTGCCTCACATTGCGTCTGATCTGCTTCTTTTGCAATCTCGACAGGGAGCGGGGAGTTCTCGGGCAGGTACTTTTTCCAATCCTTCACCACGACCGAGTTTGGTTTGCGGCCTTGCAACTTCTTGATTCTCAGTCGAATGATTTCCTCATCTTCTGCCAGGGTTTTCAACATCCACCCTTTGAAGTCGCTACCATCTACGAGGGCAAGCGTTTCCTCGTAAAAGGCGAGATCGCGCGCCAGAACAACCGTGCCCAGCGATTCCGGCATGCCAGACAAGCGTTTTCGTGAGATCGCAGTCAGGAGATCATCCTGCGGCAGGAACGAATGACCGTCGGTCACTGCGGCGCGCAGAATCGACATCGCGCATGCTCGAATTCGCCGCTTGTCATCTTTGTCAAATTCGTCAAGTCCCGGAACTTTCATTCCTCCTGTTGCCTTGGGCAGATACATACCTTGGTCGATACGGTAGAACGGAATGCGTTCATCGCGGTCTATTGGATCGTATTCTTCGACGATCAGGAACGGATTTTCTGCGATTGCATCTGCCGTGGAAACGATGCCGGCAGCCAATCGGTCGCCGTCGCCAGATAAGCCGTTTCCAGCGATTAGTTGCACTTGGGGAGGGGATAACTCAAAAAGGCATAACCGGTCGAACATTAGCGTTTTAACACTGCTCGGAAGTACCTTTAACATGTTGCCGACGGTTATGTAACTCTTCTGGGAATCAGGCGTCTCCGCTTTGGATGGATCTTCAATACGTTCCAGCACATGCGATCGGACATCCTTTATGCCTTTAGCGATAATATGCCGGTCCACGTAAAGGATTGCATTTTTAAAACTCAAAGCTTCAAGCACCGCGCCTATTCCGGGGAATGTGCCACGATCCTTGAGCACACGATCCAATGCCATGTTGATCCACGCTATTTGACGTTCCCAATCCCACTCCACTGCTGCCGCATTCCGCCCGCGCTCCAGCGAAGCCAGAAGTTCTCGCAGAAGCATAGCTGCCTCGTCGTCTGTAAATGCGCGGCAAACATATTTGAAGTGATGCGACATCTCGTCTGGGATCTCGATCAGCATATCCGAAGGATCTAGACCAGCTTTTAGGTAAAGGTCGTAAGGTATGCGTACGCCCCTTCCATCGCTGTAACCATTCGAAACAAACCGGTTCCACACCATCCGTCCGTAGATTCGATCTTTTTCCAGGTCGATCTGCTCCCATGAATTCTGTTGTGAGATGTTGTCGATCTCTGCGGCCCCTACGAGTACGTATTTTCGTCGCTCCGAATTGAGTGGATTGTCGTAATTCAGATAGTAGAACGCTAGAGACTTTCCGTATTTGAAATGGTCGAACATCTCAGCGATGTTATTGACTGCGTCTTCTGGGCCGTAGCGTTCCTTGAACTCGTCTGGGGTATCCTCAGGAGCATCTTCAGCACGTCGGAAAACCTGGTCATAAGGCCATGTCCCGGAACAGCAACAGGGAATACTTTCAGGGATAGGTGAGATGCGCACTTTATCAGTATTGAGGAACTCTTTCGGTTCGTTCAAAAAGTCCAGCGGCTTTCTGCCTCCGAAAGTTTGAATCGTACGCAGGCATGGTGGGTGATATTCCGTCTTATCCAAATTTTCGACCGGCTGACTCTTGATCGAACTTTCTTCGATATCAATCTTCTTGTCCCGAATTCCATGCGCCTTGAGTCCATATTCCCCAGAACAGTAAACATTTGCTACTGGGTTGTCGCATACATGCCCGTCCCATCCCCGGTCATGCCACGGTAATCTTAGAGAGAGATGTTTCCCCAAAGTTTACTCCTTCGGAATGTTAGAATATGATCACAAGGTTAACCCTGATCATATCCACTATTAATAAAGTACATGGTGAAAAAGGATGACAAGTTACCTGTTTCGATAGGCTTACCCTTGTACCCGTCTTCTGAAATAGTTATGGGAGTTGATTCATAGATTAGAGCCTTATAGTAAGGACAGTTTAGTGATGGATAAAGGAAGATATGGCCATGGCTGCTACGGATATAGTGTTTAGTATCAACAATCCGATGATAAGCCAGTCGCGCTTTTTTGATTCTTCTATGTTGGAGTTTACGTTTAGTATCTCTGTTCCATGCCGTTTCAATTCATCCTGTGTTTCATTGAGTCCACGCTCAGTCTTAGTTTGAAAAGAAGAGAGGGTTGATGCTTGTGTAGCCACAGCCATATCGATCTTGTCGAGGCGTAGAGGGAAGTTCACCGTTTCAATTGCCCTTGCTAGGGGAATTAAGGTTTCCGTTAGCGATTTTGTCTGAGCTACGACAAGGTTGGTCGTTTCAATGGCAGTTTTCGTGGCGTTGACTAATGTCAGCGCAGATTGCTGTTGCTCCTTCGTTAAAGTCGCCCATTCCTGTTCGGCTTTTTTGAGGTCTTCTCGGGCATTGACCAAGGCATTCTGGAATTTCCCGAATGTTGTCAATTCTTCTTCAAGCTTTAGGAGCGAGATTGTGAGAATGTCTTGTGGTTCTTCAGGCATGTGATCATCCCAATTGGTCAATTGTTATTTATTGTCATATGGAATCGATGTCTGATTCCTGGAGGTTGAATTGTCGTAATGCATTTATATGGTCGTCAAGTATGCTTGCATCATAGGCCCTTGCTTTTTGACTGCTGAACGCGGCAATCATTGTACGCATGCGCATTATCAATGCCAGTTTCTCCTTGCGATCCCAATCTTGTTCAGACTCGAAACATGACAGGGTAACATCTATTTCTTTTTTCGTAACGTCATCACCGTAATTCAAAAAGGAATAGGCATAAGCGCGCATGGCGTGGAATGCGGCATTATTCGGGTTTTGCTCCAACAGGCGGTCGCATGCTCCAAGGAGGTTATAGAGCTTTGCACGGCCTGCTCCTGTATCGTTGCAGATTTCGAATATCAATTCTGATGTATATCTATTGAGATAAGGCCTCAGGATTGGAATATAGGGGGAATCGAAATAGTCAGTAACAGTCTCAGATAATGCGGAAGGATCCTGGATTGCCCGGACTGTGGCCCTTTCCATAGCCTCCATTGCTGCCATTCGCTGTTTGGCTATTCTACCGTAAACGAACTGAATCAGGGCGTGGACGCAACGTCTGAGTTCAGATTTATGTGGGCACTGATCGGCAACTTCTAGATACTTTTTCGTGTCTTGGGGGGCATAGCGATTGATGTAATCGCGAAGGTTGTTTCGGTAATGTCCCTCTGATAAGGGTTGAAGTGTTGCCGTAATGGTTTTTCCGGCATAGTCGATAACGTAGTCCTTAACTACTCCCAATATCGTTAGGCGGTATATCGCCTTGAACGTATGTTCAGACAGCCTGATTTTTGGGAAGATTTCGTCAATCCAAAGCCTATCTATTTCGTTGATGGTTAATCGTTTTGATTCCAATTTTTTTATGAAATCGTTAGCTACACAGACGAATGCATAGGCCTGTCTGACAAGGTCAAGGGATGCATTGTTAAGGTGCTCCGCAATCTCATCGAGATAACCATTCTCGAAAGAAAGGCAGATTTGCTGACGAGGGGAAGGGTTATTTATCAACTCCTCAAGCCCTTTATGCCTTGTCACGCTAAAGCTGTTTTCAGCCCATAACCATTCCCTAGTGGATTTGTCTTCAGGTTGGTGATCTTGAATCCAGTTTTTGACCAGTTCAAGGACAATCTCGTAGTCAGGGAAAGGGTTTTTTGAGCCAACTGAAAGGGGAGGGGCGTTAGGGATGTTTACATACACTTTGGCATTTAGGTGTTCTGGATGAGTGATGTAGAGACGGTAAAGTTGAGATTCAGGTAGTTGCCATAGTCCTACTCGATATTCGATATCTGTATTGTCCAAGAGCATCGACTCAATGTTTCGCAAGGCAGAGTGACCTGGAACGCGGTTTTCATCAAGAATTTCATTGACCTTGGCCTCCTCAAGGAGGGCACCAGGGAATGAATTTGTGTAAAAGGATTTGTTGAGGGAAAAGTCTAGGCTGATAGCTGGTTCTTCGGGCATTTGTGTCCCGGCATACAGAACCCAGCAGAGCGAATCGTTCCCGTCCCTCCCGGCTCTTCCCGCTTCTTGGTAGAATGATTCAAGAGATGGAGGAATGTTGTAGTGGAGGGTGAAGCGGATGTCGGGTTTATCAATTCCCATTCCGAAGGCTTTGGTGCAAGCCAGTACTTTTAGTATTCCTTTTTTGAAATCGTCTTGGGTTTTGATGGCATCAAACCCACGGTAGACTTTTTCGTCGGGCGATCCATGATAAATACCGAATTTATCTTTTACGGCATCGAACGAATGTTTCAGAACAGATTGAACGGCCTCAACGCCATGGAGGTTGTTCGCGTGAGGGCAAAAGATCAAGCCTGAACCGTTGTCATGAACGAAAAAATTCGGCGCATCCAACCCTGCAATGTTAAGTGTTATGTGTTCAATGATCGTAGGCAAACTTGCAAGTTTGGCATTTCCGACAGCCGTCCAAATTTGGAATGCACGGTTCCCAGCAGCAGGTGGAATGTCAGGCGCAGGGTTAAGTGGAACAACCCTATATTTGAGATTGTCTCGCTTCATGGAAGCCGGGCGCACAGTAATGTTTGAATTTTTTTCGTAACCCAGTTCGATGGCTACATCGTCAAGTACATCCAAAGATGCTGTGCCGGTAAGCGCGAGAAGCGGAAGTTTCGGCAAGCGTGTGTGGCAGAACGTTCTTGCATTTATGCCAAGTCGAAGGTAAGCGGTACGAAAGTCATGACCCCATTCTGAGACGCAGTGTGCCTCGTCCACTACCACATAAGCAAAATGCACATGCCCCTCCTCCTTTATGTTGTCGAGCGCGTCCCTGAACTCTTGAATGACGAACCGCTCCGGCGAGACAAAAACAAATTTGAGGCATCCCCCCCGCATAAGTTCGATATTTTGGCGCCGTTCCTTTGCATCTTTGTTCATTGAACTGACGAAAGCAGATGAAATACAGAGCGTCTGTAAATTGTCGACCTGATCCTTCATTAAAGATTTGATCGGGTCAACCACAATCGTGATGCCATTTTGCAGGAGTGTGGCGAGCTGGTAAGTAATGGATTTTCCAGCACCGGTTGGCAGAAGAGCGATGACCGATTCACCGCGGAGCGCGCGCGTGATGATATCTGCTTGTTTTTCGCGAAATGACTCTTTCCTGAATATATTTTGCAGAAAAAAGGTTAAACGTTCTTCCAGTTTCTGTCCTGTGATTTTTGGGATAAGCGGGTCTGCGAAGGACAAGTGAGGATAAGGGGCAGCATTGTAATAACCGGAACGGATCGTTATTCTTGGTATGTCGCCAAAAGACAGAGTGTTTTGAGTGGGCAGCGAGACGCCATAACGGAGTTGAACCGATACATCCAGCAGGGCATCAGCTGTATCTGGAAATGGGGCAGATGCACCCTGATCGATCTCGTGCATTCTTATTATGGGTATCGCTTGCTCGGGTAGGAAGATTTCAAAGATGTTCTTCATCCAGATTCTTAGGTCTTCCGCAGCGGCAGTTCCGCAACCTGTTAGTCCGTCACGGTCAAGAATCACCAAGTTCCATTCTAATGCGTCAAGTGATAAGACGCCAACTCGGAGAAGTTCAAGGATCACCCGCTGAATTCGTGCGACAGCTAAAGGAAACAATGCCAAGAGCAGGGCTTGGCGACCGGAATCATGAGAGGAAAGGGGCTTTTTTATGTTTTCATTTATACGTTGGAGGTATGGGTGGTTAAGGACTTTGGCTATGCCGGGATGCTTAGTCGGAATCGGGTCAGACGCTTGATGGTTTTGCCAAAGCCTATGGCGATAGGTTTCTGCCCAGCCGTTTTTTTTACATGCTTCATCACGACGAGCATCTCCTTGCAATGTAGCTGGCTTACCATGGTCGGGGCCATCAACTTCAAAAATTATTCCTTTTGGCGCCATTCCGTTGATGCTGCCAGGAAACTGTACTGAAACATCGACTCGTTGTTCCTCGAAATCACCAATGACAATAGTGCTCAGTTCCCGTTGCCTTAATGCAAGTTGCATGCCGCCGGGACCAAGCAATCTTTTCAAAGGGCCGTCCCAGAACTGCTTTTCTGCTTCACTTTCAAAAGCATTACTTATCTCGCCGCTGCCAAACTCAGAGTAAAAAAATCCGAATGAGGGTGTTAATTCTGCTTTTGGAGACGCTGTACATAATGCGACCTCTAGTAACTCATAAACGCCATCAACTCCATTGGGGTTGATGGCACATTTAAATGCGCTTACGGCGCGGTTTCCTTCCACGTCACATTTAAAAAGCTGGGTTAAGCTTTCAAGTTGTTTTTCAATGTAGAGTGAGGGTAATGTCGGCAGGCCTCGACAAAGAATGTTTTCTAGTAGACATAGTGCAGGGATAGGGGCCTTATCTGTTCCTATATCGCTGTCAATGACAAAGTGACTGAGGTGGATGAGAATGTCCTGCCAATCAAGCTCAGAAGAGAGCTTGTTTTGTCGAATAGCTGACAAGAGCGCTTCAGAAACATATCCTGCATGGAGGTTTTTCATTGGTCAGAAGGACTGTTTGTATTTCTGAATGGAGTATGTTATAAATATCGCACAACTACGCTATAACGCAAAGGCGTAGTAATATTAAAAGTGATTAAAGTATTAGACTCGATCACGCTATTCCCAAATGGAAGTCGTCCGGAACTCGCCTCGTAAAACTTTATCACCAGGATTTAGAGTTCCAGAATGATCCCGTGGACGTTAGACGCAGAGTCATTCCGTCGTTTATCAGTCGTCTTAAAAAACGGTCGTTTTATGAGACTCTGAAAAGGGGTTCCAAATACCCCTCTTTTGGGGTCCTTTTTGTCTTATAAAAGCATTTCATATATCAATAGTTTAAATACTCGTAAAATGAGAGCTTTATAAGAATGGAAGAAAAGAAAACAGAAACTGGTCGGCTGATCGGTTACGCTCGAGTCTCCACCGGTGGCTAGGAACTCAATCTTCATCTTGATGTGCAGGACGTGTTCGAATGATTCCGGCAGTTCTCCGTCCTCGTACAAAGGACTTCGGGACGTTGATCGATAGGCGAAGAAGTATTAAATTACACCATAAGGGCGTGGCCCAACTGTTTATACGAATCAAAAGGATGGTGGTGATGAACGGATTCTTGTTGATGCGGATTTTTTGACCTGGTTTCTTGTCCAAGCGAAAAAAGAGATAAAATCGCAGCTTGCCGGCGCGGATCGATTGCTGCTGGTGAAGCAGGATAATGAAGAGATATGTCGGAGTGCCGGCATAACCGTTGCATGTTTTCGGTCAGGAAGCCAAAAAGGATTATTTCCTGAAATGAGGCAGAAACTCGCCCGAAAATTTGTCGATGAATATGGTTTGTCGCTTGCTGAGGTAGCCCAGCAGTTAGGAATTATCGGTAATGCAGTAAGCTAAATGCTCAGAAATATTTGATCACTTGAGCCTGCAATTTCGCTTATCGAGCATCGTCCCCAAGTCTGCCTACTCAATCTGAACGTTAAATGGCCACGTCTTCCATCCCCGTCCTGCCACACCTCGCCCCCATGTGACAACGCAAAGGCCGTTCTCCGGCTCCGTCATGCCGTTTGCCGGAACTCAGGGCAAACGTCCCGCCCTCGCCTCCGCCCAGCCCTTGCTCCCCTCAAGCCCCGTGAGTCCGCAAGAAGAAGCGCCTGTTTTACGCCCCTCCGCTTCCGCGCACGCAGCTTCCGTTACGCTCCTATAGATCCCGGCCCCATGACACACCAGCAACCACGCTCCACTCCAGCTGCTTAGCTCTCCAGCTACGGGTGCGCAACAAGCGCTTTCATGACACCAACCCTTTGTTATCCTATCGATCGCTGAATCATGACAACTGATCTTTGGCGATACCACCGCCTATAGCACCACACTCCGGCCCAACTTCCGCAAAGGCTTCAGGCGCACCCCGGCCGCAACTGCCGGAAGAGCGTCCGGGACGCCGCCTTCCGCCATTGCTTGCCTCAAGCCCCGAGAGTCCGTATCAAAGGCATACCGCCAGGGACGCCATGCCTTTACACTTCACGACGCTACGGGGCACCGTTCTCCCGACAAGTCGGGACTCCACTCAGCCACCTCCGCACGTTCCGTTTCAAGGAATGTCGCCCAGGCGTTAAAGAAAACTCTTGTCGGGTAGGAGGCGAGTGGCGCGTTTCATACAGCCATGGACACCTTTCCAATCGCTTCCGTTCGTTACAGCGCTCCGTTACGCTTCGCTCCACTGCGACGCCTTCCACTCACTCCATCTCACGGAATGGCGCCAAGGCTTCCGGTGTTCGGTAAAGATGTGTGGCTCCATCATCTTCAGTCATGCCGGTCAACCGCGCCGCAACTGCCCGAAGAGCGTCACGGTTCACCGGTCGAAAATCACGTCGGGTAGCAGGCGAGGTTTGTTCCCGTTCCCGATACGCGCCTCATGCCGCCGTCATGAGTCTTGCAGAAACAGCCAAGCAAGACTCCCGCCGTCAGCATCAGGCGCTACTGTTGCCATCTTGTAGTCTCTGGCATCAGTCATGCTGGCAGTGCGCCATTACACTGCGTTCCGCTTTTGCTCACCGCCTCCGCAAGCTCCGGACGAGCTCGCACGCTCCACTCCGTGAAATGACGCACAGCCAGTTTCAAAGCTCGTGTTCAGCCTCCAACGCGTCGCCCTTTGCGCCACGTCTCCGGCAGTGTCATACCACGCCGCCTCCGCCTACGGGCACGTGCCCCGATATTCGGAGTACCTCACAGCTCACCAACCCGCGCCCTTCGTCTCCCGTCGTCGTGAATTCTCGTTCGTGTGCTACCGCTCATCTGGCGTCCTCCCGGCGTTGCATAACCAAAATTATGTACTTCGCCCCGGCTTGCCGGGGAACCTAAAGGTTTACATAATTGGGGTTATGCAAGCATCCGGTTCTTTGGCGGGCCACAAAAAATATGGCGTCTGGTCGAAGAGGGGGATGGCGCTATACCCGTACTGTCATCGTTTTTGCAGGAGAAAAGAGCAAAAACGCCGCCAGTCCGGATGAAGAGCGCTGTTCGGCTTTGTCACGGTTCTTGCATCAGGGAAAGCGCAACAACACGCGCCAAAGCCGAACTGCATCGAGTGGCGGGTTCACAGCATGTTCCGGTAATTCGCACCCGCTGCTCGTTCCGTCACGCTTGTTGCAAAACTCAGGCAACAACCGCGCCGGGCAGCAGGTGCTTGTGCAGTGCTGTCTGTTCAGCAAGTGGCGCTATGTCGCCCATGCCGCCGTCTCCGGGACTGTGTCACACCGCTTGCACGAACTCAGGCAAGAGGATGATGCCAGCCCTCCGCCGTCAACATCGGCGAATGAAAAGCGTCGCCCCCCGCTGTCACGCTTTATTGCACAAGCTCAAGCAAAAAGCCCGCCAGCGGGGGGCAGAAGACAGGGGATACCACAGAGTCCGCTTCGCTTCCACTCATGGCTCCTGTCGGAGCATCGAAGGTCACATCCCCGGAGGGCATCGCGCAAGAAAAGCCGGTTTGCCTTTTTCCACAAGGGCCGTTCGCTTCCGCTCTTCGTTTGTGCAGCTCTCTTTTCCCCCTTGCAGAAAAAGTTTGCCTGGCTTCGGGAGGCCGCTGTCCCCCCGGGGAATGTGTCGGAACACCGGCACCTCCTGTCAACCAACCAGCTCCAACCATGGTACACGCAACAACGCTCCCACTGTTCAGCAGCAGCAATGCCAACGCCTCCGCCGCCAATCATGCCGCCGGCATCATCACCCGTTACGGCATCCGCCTGGTCAAAGAAACGCAGGTCTATTTTGATAACAAGCCCATCACCTGCACCGCCTCGGTCGTTGAGCTTTGCACCATCATCGGCATGCACGAACAAGCACAAGAAGAGTTCCACGTCTTCCACCTCAACACCAAGCACCAGGTCACCGGCATGCAGCTTATCAGCAGAGGTACCCTCAATGCATCTCTCGTTCACCCTCGCGAAGTCTTCAAAGGCGCACTGCTCGCAAACGCCTATGCCCTCATTCTCGCCCACAACCACCCATCCGGCAACACCGAACCAAGCAATGCCGACAAGCAGGTAACAACCACGCTCATCAATGCATCAAAACTCCTTGATATTCACATCCTCGATCACCTCATCATCGGCAGCACAGGCACCTACTTCAGCTTCCGTGAATCCGGCCTCATTACCTCATAGCCCATAACCACCGCAGGCCGGGAATCCCCGGCCTGCTTCTTCATCCCCACGGCCACAGCAGAAGCCATGACGCCCCCCGCTCAGTTCACAAACAAAAAAAATCACACTCATAACAGCAAGAAAACTCTGAATTTCTGAGTACCTTTTCTTCGTAGGCTCTTCAAAACAAGACAAGAGCAAGCGATTATATGTTGCGTATTGTTTAGGCTGTAATTCCTAAATCCGCAACTTATGCGGATCAACCTATTTTTTATTAGCTCTATCTACCGTTTTTTGGAGGGGCTATGGAAACATTGCTTTTATCTACCCTGATTGGTGTGCCGTTTGGCGTTGCGGCCTCGTTTGCTGCGTGGTTCATTGTCTTCAGATGGATAGTCCCGTCAATGAGGTTCAGTGAACAAGTCAGCAGGCTGCCGCCGTTGAATCCTGCCACGGGAGTACGCTACCGAATCAAGTTCAAGAACGTTGGGCGGCGTGGGGCCGTGGACGTTGAGGTCATGACCCGTCTTCGCGTTCGCTGTCTGTCAGGGAACCCAGAGTTCACCAACACGTGGACTATGGTCACTGTTCACACGGATACAATGCGTGAGCCGCGCATTCCTAAGGGCGCCAGCAGGACAGTCGTCATGGACTTCGTCGGCACACCTGAGCTGAATTCACCTTTGTTCGTGTATGCCATCGCCGGTCGAGAGATCAACCTTGAGACGTTGCTTTCGCTTGGGTCAGAAGCTGAGATTTCCGTGTGGGTGTTTGCCTACGACGATTTTAGCGGCTCGCGAAAGGCTTTCGCGTCAAAGAAATACAAGCTCGAAGACATCGCAATCGGCAAGTACGGCGGTGCAGATGGTCTGGATATCGTTCCTCTGGGTGGAAAGCCGTAGCCGGACGTCTATGCATCGGGTCGCCGAAGGAGCTAACAAGCGCATCGAACCAACGCAGTAAGCTATACTCGTCCCATTGCGTGGGAGCGAGGCTTATGCACAACACGTTAGGAGGCAAAAATCATGACTCTTTGTGTAGTATGGAGAACAAATGACGTAGTGCATTTTGCGTCCGATTCAAGAGTTACATTAGCAAAAAATTCCTATGCAAATATTGGTATCAAGGTTCTTTCTCTTCCGTATAACATTTACTCACCATATGATTGTATCACAAAAGAGCGATCATTGGATGTGAGTGGTGAGCTTGGAATATGTTTTGCGGGCAGCGCCATTAATTCCCTATTTTTAAAAGAGTCGGTCGCAGAACTTCTGAAAGAACTTCAATATGTTCCGAATTATACCAATATAAGTATGGATAGTTTATCCAAGCTCATATTTACAGCATATCGTCTTATATCAAAAGAAATTTGCAGTACTGCAATTGGTGGCAATGGAAGAGCCGCTCTTGTTGTTGCAGGTTGGTGCATTGAAAAAAAGTGTATTCGCACATTTCTCTTAGAAACAAACGATGAAAACAATCATTCTTGCAATGAAATTCTAACCAAGCCAAACCAACACTATTTTCTCGGAAGTGGAGCGAGTCAGGCTAAAGATCTTCTACCGTCAAACCCATCAAATACTGACTTTTTAACAGTTCTGAAAAAAGTTATTGATGATGAAAATGTAGGCTCTGTTGGAGGCTCAATTCAATATGGTCATTTTGATAACAGTAAATTTAAGTTATCTGGAATCGTGGAGTTAAGTGAGAGTGTTCATTATTGGCGAGGTGCGTTAGATGTAAATAGTGATGATTTCTTGAGTACGAATGATACGTTAATCCCTGGCCTTTCTTTTATCGATCCGTTCAATACGTTCTCATGATAACTTGCTTACTAACATGCAGTTTCAGTGCCCTCGCACCACTAATCAATTTAGGCTTTAAAGGTTTGTTGGGGTGGTGATGTAGGCCCTATGCATGTGTTGGTGTTGTGCTTTAACAGCTCAACACCCCGAATTTAAAGTTCAGGTAAGTTTGTCACCTATCCTTCACCCAATCACCACAACCTCATCCTTCGGCCCCTCATCACCCGGCACCGTTTCCCGCTTCGCCCATCGATCCGGATGTTTCCGCTCCAGAAACCACGCCGACGCGAACCAGTTCTTCTTTGATGCATCCTTGATATTCTTCAGGTGAAACTCCTCAGCCCTCGCCTCCGCTCGCTCGACCGCTCCGCTATTCACTTTACAAAAAAAACACGCCGACAACAGCGGAAAACTCCGAATTCCTCAGTACATTTTCTTCGTATGTTCTTCAAAAAATGAGACAAGAGCAAGTTTTGTTATGCGGATCAGTATAAGACGCAGTACTAAAACGCAATACATTGGCTATTTTCTTTCTCCTTAAGAGGCTGATGGTGTTTTGAATTTTGTATGTGTTGCGTCTTATATGGGTTGTAATTCAAAAATTCGCAGCTTATGCGGATCAATCTATTTATTGTGAGGGCAAGAAAACGGAGAGCCAGATGGACAATAGAGAGGTTATGCTTCACGAATACAATAATCTCTGGAACGAGAAGCTGATTCATAAGCAAAGCATAAGGAAATTTCACAACTATCTTACGTATATCACCGCGATCGGATCAATAGCCATGGCGTTTTATGGCGTCTCCGCACAGGATTTCTTCAAGGCTGGCCTGAATCCATCGGCAGCATCGGACGTTTTGAGGAATGCGACCAACATAGTGCATCTATTCTTTATTGCCTTCACGCCTGTAGTCATCATTACTTTGACATTCCCGCTCAATGACATCTATCACACCTATGTGATGGCTCACCAGCTTGGGCAGCTGGAGAAAAGAATCAATTACCTATCCGATGGAGAGAACCTATTGAGCTGGGAGAACGCCGTCTGCCCCATCGTATACGGTGGGCGGAAGGTCATCATAGGAGGCAAAGAGACGAAGTTGACAAACATAATAGCTCGTGGCGACTTTATTTTGCTAATTCCAGCTATTGCAACTCTCTGTATTTTTGCGACCATCGTGTCACTCGTATATATTTGTAAGGAGGTCGGCTTTTTCTGGACGGTGGCCTATGCGTTGGGCATAAGCTACATGCTTGGAGCTATTGCATGGCTTGGACTAAGAGTCAAGAACTACACAAAGGCGAGTGGGCCTATAGCGGCAGCAGTACAGCCAAGAGCCGGTGAGGCTGCAATAGCTGAAGAGCGCTAACGCAGCCCTGCAGTCGGATTGCTTTCAGCGCTGGCGCGCTTCCGACAAACGCTGGGGGCTGCGTTAGCCGACTGATGGGACGGAGCAATTCTTGAATACTGAGGTTATATCTGTGACGTTAGATCAAATAAAGACATTAACGGAAATAATTGCCATATTACTTGCAGGTGTATGGGCAGTTTATGGATACTTTATATTTAGGCAACGCGATAAATCACAGTTGGAATTAAAGCAAATTGAAATTGAGACCAAGCGATCCGAGTATGAGATTCGACAAACAGCAATAATCTGCACCAACATAATTCATGAAGCAATTTGGCTACATAATCAGCAAGCCACCTGTCTAGTCATATACGTTCAGATCAATAACCAAGGTCGGAAGGACACAAGAATTAGATGGGCTGGGGAATTGCCGGCAATTAGTATACGCAAGGTATCATACAATGATGATGGTTTTCCCATGTATTCAGAGAACCCTATTTTACTGACGGTTCGCTCGACAAAATATCCCAATAAACAGGCCATAGCGCACATTGTTCGCGCCGGTGGTTCTCAAACAGTCAGTTTCACGACAACAATTAAGGACGCTGGCGTATACCTCATCACGTTTCGCGGTGTAATGGCACCCGATGAAAAGAATGTCTCTGTTGAGGCAGGGGCCAGCGTATCCAGCGGCTTGAGTTGGACTGCAACGAAATATATTTTTATCTCAGGTACTGAAGATAGTGCCCAAACAAACGGCTAACGGTTGCCTCCAGCGGACCCCTCGCCGCGCGCCGTGGGTCCGCTGATGCCAAGAACGTTAAACTGCGACGGAAACTATACCGGTGTTTCACCCAATCACCACAACCTCATCCTTCGGTCCGTCATCATCCGGCGGCACCGGTTCCCGCTTCGCCCAGCGCTCGGGATGCTTCCGCTCCAGGTACCATGCGGAAGCGTACCAGTTCTTCATTGACGCATCATTGATGTTCTTCAGGTGGAACTCCTCAGCCTTCGCTTCGGCTCGCTCCACCGCTTCGAACAGCTCCCGGTACAGCCCGCTTTGCTCTCGCGCCCCACGCTTCAGCCAGTTCAGCAGCGTCTTTCGGTCGATCCCCGCAAGCTTGCAGGCAACCTCCCGGTAATGCCCGCTCTCCATCGCATCACGCAACACCCTGATCACCTCTAACGAAATCTTCGCCGCCGGCATCGCTCACCTCTCTTTTTTTATGGGAAAATGGGGAAATACACAAAGAACTTTTCGACTTCACCAGGCTTCTCGACAAGGCCACGAAAAAGCTCAACCGTTGTCATGTTCCCGTAACAGGTAATCCGCCAGATCAAGGCCAGCAGCCCGCTCCTCCGGAGTAGCCCGCTTTTCAAGGATGTCACTGACATGCAGTTTCTGCCCCCCTTTCGACTTCTCTTTCCACTGCTCATATGCTCCCAGATCGGGAAAAAGCGTAACCTTGCGTCCCTGTAACGGCGTAAGCTTCTCCCGGCTCAGATTACCCTTCCCTGCAGTTGCAAGCCAGATAAATTCCGGCATGAACCCCGCTCCGACAATCGCGGTCTTCTCGCTCTCTACCACGGCAACCGGCTTGTTCCGATCAGAAGCAATCAGATGTTCTCCGAACAGGCATTGCTTCAGGTTGAACGACGCGATTTTCAGCACCGTATGCACCCACTGAACATGGTTGAACGGCTCTTTTACCCTGCGACCCGTTCCGGCATCATACAGCATGATCTTGCCAGCTCTGATCCGCATTGCCGCATCGATCTGCCAGAACACACAAGCTCCCGGCCAATGCTGCGCCGTTCCCAGGCGATAGGCAATGGCTAGCTCAAGCGCTTTGGCTTCCCCGAAGACACCGACGAGCCACCGGCAGAAATTGTTCCGTTCATATCCGGTAAAAGATGCCTGCATCAACTCGGCTTCCATGTAAGAGGGCTCAGCCATCGGAACACGGTGAGCACCTGTTGCCTTTGGCGGGTTCATGCCTTGTTGCCGGAAATACTCGCTCGGTCTCAGGTGATACCCGCACGAATCTTCCCGGTCACACTTTCCGACCTCATCAGCAATCTCCTCACCAGTCAAGGTATCGATGTAGCGGACAAACCTGCGTTGCCTGCAAGCCGGGCAGATGCATTTGCCGCCGCCCTGCTGAAGCTTGTAGCGATACTCAGTCATCGCCGCACGCCGTTTTGGAACACCTGTTCCACCCTGTTCCATCCGCACAGCCACGCCCGTAAAGGCTTGGAAGCACTTTTGGAACGGAACAGGACTGTATATTGCGCCAAGCCGGAACACCCTGTTTTAAAAAACCGGAACTCACGACTGTGTTCCGTTCCGAACCGCCGAAAACCCTCGTCACGATTGGGCAAGCACTGGAACACCTCTGGAACACCTGTTCCACGTCAGAACGGCTCTTCATCGGTATCAATGGATTGAACCTGTTCAGGCGCGATACGGTCAAGCACTCGCTTTACCGTTGTGTGACTCACTCCAGCCTTTGCCGCAATCACCCGATTCGACAACTCAGGGTGTTCGCGTTTCATGTCGATAATCTTTTGGTTCGTGATTTCTCTCTCGACCTCCTTCAGCGGCTTCAAGTGGTCATACTCTGTCGTGTAATCCATCACCCGGAAGCAGGTGAAATTCCGGTCTTTCTCGATCCGCATGACCGCAACGTTATGAGAGGTGAACACGGCCTCGCAAGCTCGAACCTTTACCTGCTTGAGATAGCGCAAGCCGCCATCCTTATGGCTACGGCCAAGAGCAAATGCAGAGTCAACGAAATTCATCAGGTGTTTTGAACCTGCCATGTCGTTGACGCTTATAGGGCTGCTTTCTGCGATCTTCGGGGTGTGGGCAAGTATCAGAATTGAGAGGTGATATATCCTCTGGACTCCTTTCAGGTACTTCATCAGGGGAAGGGCATCCCGTGCCTTTTCGGTTTCGGTTTTGACCCAGGTGATATTATCGATGATAATGACCGTCGCACCAGTCTCTTTTATAGCGGTCTCAATATCAGCCTTCAGATCATCCTCGAAATCCTCGGCGGTATCAATTTTATCCCTGTCAACATGGAGGCGGTGAAATCGTTCAGAGAACCGGTAGTTCTCTGTATAATCCTCACTGTACCTGTTCTGAAACTGCTTTTCGCTGAGTTCAAAATCCAGATAGAGTACAGGCTGAGGGTCTGCCTCCATTTTGAACCCGGCAATCGGCCTGCCCGTCGTGATGCTGTCTGCAATCTGAACAGCCAGAATGCTTTTCCCCAATCCAGTATCAGCAAACAGGAAACACAACTCATGCTGAAACCAGCATTCGGAAAACAACATCTTCGGTACCGGTTGCGAAGCCGCTCTCCGTATTGCTTCATTGGCTGTTTCAACCTTCAGGAGCCGGAATCGCCCGAGCGCTTCATCATGCTGAAGTACCTCATTTCGAACCTCTTCAATAAGACTATTCATCAGGCGTCAGTTCTATTGGACAGGCATCGGCTGCAAGCGGTTCGATATATCTTATGGCTTTGTAACCGCCAGGTCTTCGCTCTCGTGAGAGTTTTTCTTTTCAACCGCATCATACATCTGCCACATTCACGTTCCATCGCCCATCGTTTAATCGTTCGACCAGGGCATCAATATCTTCTGAACGCCAGGCAGCTGTCTTTTTGCCTAATTTTACGGGTTTGGGAAATCTGCCTTCCGTAATCCCGGCATACCACGACGCTTTACTTACAGGAATTATTCCTGCAATCCCTTGTTTACGATCACCTATTATTTCCCGTATTCGATAAAATTTCTGATTCACGTTCTTACCCCTCCATGGTTTTCTTATGGGCTGTTCCCTCGATCCATTCCACAATATCTTGAACAGGAAACAAGAGACGTCCATTGGGAGCTTTTTTGCATGGAATGCTATTATTCATGGACCACCGGTAAATGGTTGATTTCGATACATTCATTCCAGCGTATTCCCGTAGATAGTGAATTAGATTACTTGTGCATAAATATTTTCTTTCCGGCCTTGCAAAACAAGCCTTATCCATACTAACTCCTTTTTTGGCAGATAGTTATTGTGATCGCATAAAAAGGATACATCGAAATAGTCTGATATGAACATGCATCCTCTGCTATCTTATGGCTATTTTTTCAATAACGCAAATCACCGATTTTGAAGGGCATTCTCTCTTTGGTAACAAATAGAAATGAATAGAGGAAATCATGACTAAACAAGTAACACAAACAGATGAACAGGAATATTCCGTAACAAATATTTTTTTTATGCCTCGCAGAAAAAATGTCATTTTCTCCTTACAGCTATTCAATTATTCCACTCATTCAAAGTCTTGCTTCATTGGCTGATAATCCGGACACTTCGCTCGGATTGATCGAGGAGAGCCCCATTTTCTCTGACTGTCAGCCCCCCCCCGCGCAATAAAAAAGCCCGGTCATTGCCGAGCTGTAAGTTCTAACGTCAGGTTGTAATACTGCCGGACCGTCAGCTACTCCACCGCCTTCAGGCTGTCCAGATAATCCGCCCAAGCCTGCATCATATGCCGCCGATCTTCAAGAAAAGAGGTTCGGTTATAGGCACGTCCGTTCGGATCCCTGACGGCATGAGCCAACTGGTGCTCGATCAAGTCAACACGGAAACCCAACACCTCATCAAGCATCGTTCGTGCAGTCGCCCTGA
>Ga0326726_10000406_pt1 | contig 41151 bp, 36 predicted proteins | sample MHFenrmetagenome_2_FD_207603 | JGI IMG/M metagenome (GOLD analysis project Ga0326726, IMG submission 207603) | Lab enriched peat soil microbial communities from Michigan Hollow, Ithaca, NY, United States - MHF15MN | ecosystem: Environmental > Terrestrial > Soil > Wetlands > Peat | place: USA... | reverse complement strand
CCTTCCACGATCAGCGGCACACCCAGCCAGATCGCGGATGCCACCCCCAGTAGTTTCACCTCCCCCAGGCGTTCCAGTTCGTCATGCACCGCCTGGGTGCATAACAGGGATTTGCCGGTCCTCAGTACATACGCGCCCAACCCCCTGGCAGGCTGGATTCCCCCCATAAAGGGCTCATCTTCTGCATCCTTGAAATAGGGAAAGCGCAGCATGTTTTGGGCTTCGTCGTAAAGGGTGATATAGAAATTTTCCGCCGGCATCACCGACGAAATGATCTGGTGGATCTGAGGATAAAGATCCTCAAGGGATTTGGTTGTTTCGGCAGCCGTAGCAATCCGGTAAATTGCTTCCTGCAGAGTTTGCGCCTGCTTGCGTTCGGCGATCTCCTGCTGCGCTTCCCGGTACAACCTGGCGTTCTGCAGGGCGAGCGAGACAATATCCGCGGCGGATTGGATCATCCAGACGTCCGCTTCGGTAAATGCATCCGCGTGATCACTTTCAACGTTGAGGGCTCCGAGAAGATCGACACCCCGGCGCATGAGGGCGACAAATTCGCTTCGCAGGGCGGGCCCTCCTGGCACCTTGACATCGTTCACATAATGGGGATCTTTCATTACATCGCGTACCCACTGGGTTTGCCCGGTCTTGAAGGCATTCCCGATCACGCCCTTATGGATGGGGTACGTGGCACCCAGCTCGGCTGCCAGCCTGCCGGCTGCGCCGCGCACCACCCAATGGGTCCCATTTTCGTCGGGCAATGCAATGCAAACGTGAGGGTACCCGGTGAGCCTGACGATCGTATTGACCGCTGACCGGGCGATCAGTTCCGGCTCGAGTTGGCCGCTGACTGCGCGCAGGACCTGGTACAAAATTTCCCGCTGCTGTTCGACCTGCTTTTTCTCGGTGACATCCCTGATCACCCCCAGAATGTATGACTGGTTGTCGATCATCATCACGCTGCCGGAAAGCGAAATCGTGATCGACTTTCCGTCTTTTCTTTTTCCTTTCAACTCCATGTCCTTGACAAGACCTTTTTCCTTGAGTCCGGAAATCATTTTTACCCGGTCCCCGGGGTCTTGATAAAGGCCAAGTTGCAGCGAGGTCCTGCCAATGGCTTCCTCACGCGTGTAGCCCCACACCTCTTCGAAAACCGGGTTCACTTCGATTATTTTGCCATCCTCCAGCGTGCTCCAATAGAAGGCGTCCATGCCGGTCATGAAGGATACCCTGAACTTTTCCTCACTCTGTTTCAATGCCTCTTCGGCTTGCTTGCGCTCGGTGATGTCTTCCACGGTGCCTTCGTAGTAAAGAGGTTGGTTATTTTCATCCCTTACCAGGCGGGCACTTTCACGCACGAAAATGGACGAACCATCCCTGCGTTTCCAGGCCGATTCAAGACCGATCACTTCACCATTCCGTTCGATATGATCCTGGAATTCCAAGCGTGGATATCCGGGCTCGTAGCCCTCGGAGGTCAGGTCGCGGCGGGATAGAGCTTTAAAAGATTTATACCCCAGCATGGTGATCAGGGCCGGGTTCGCCATCAGGATGCGACCCTCCGGTGAGGTGCGATACATCCCAATGGTGGCGTTCTCGTAAAGGCTGCGGAAACGTTCCTCATTCTCCCTGAGCTTTTCATCCGCCAGCTTGCGCTCGGTGATGTCTATTATGGCTCCTCGTATCCCCATTGGTTTATTTTCAAGAATTCTCGGCGAGGAGAAGAGCAGGCCATGAAACGTGCTGCCATCTTTCCTTCGAAAATTATATTCCTGCCCGGGGAGTGAAGTGCCCTGAAGAACCTTCTGAATATTCTCCCCAACTCTCTGCGCTTCTTCGGACGAAAAAAACTGCAAGGCGTTCAACCCCTCGTGAAAATCCTCCCGACTATACCTGAAGACATCAAGGGCAGTTTTGTTGAAGGAAACCAGATTCCCCCCGGCATCAATTTCAAAAATGGATATGGGCAGGAACTCGGTCAATTCACGGTATCTCTTTTCTGTCGTTTGCAGTTCCTCTTCCGCCTGCTTGCGCTCGGTGATGTCCTGTGAGATCACTTGAATTCCAACCAATTCATGCTGTTCTTTGAGAAGGGGCAGGTAATTTGAACGTATCCATCTACCTCCCGCCTGATTGGGGAAAAGGGTCTCAAAAACTTCCGGCACCCTCGTAGTCAAAACGCGCTGCATGCGCGCGGTGATGAGCGGCCCTTGTTCGGGTCCAAATATCTCCAGCGCGGTTTTACCCAGCGCATTCCTGGACAAAGTAAAATCTTTTGACATACTGTTTTGAAGAATGACGCGGCAATCAGTATTAAAAATCGTGTTGGCAGTGCCGGAATTTTCAAAGATCAATTGATACCTGTTCTCATTTTCACGCAAATCATCTTCTATCTGCTTGCGCTCGGTTATGTCCTTCCCGAACACCGTTATGCCCCTCACCTTATTTTCTCTCATGATCAGATTGAAATTCAGTTCCAGGGTACGAGTGCCCGAAAACACCAGGTATTCTTTTGTAAAGGGACCTTCTTTAAGCGCCCGTCGATACAGCGCATGCCAATGCTTAACATTCTTCCCGGGTGGAAAGAGCTCCTCCGGGCGGTCGCCAACCTTGATCTGAATCCCGCGTTGCTCGCTGAAATAATCTTCAAGACCGCGGTTATATTTCGTAAGGCCGAAGCGCACGGGATCAACCGACCAGATCAGGTCAAAAGTGCTATCCACAATTGCCTTTTGAAATAAATCAGACTCGCTCAGCGCATCCTGCAACCGTTTACATTCCCGGTGATCGGCCGCGTGCGCCAGTTCACGCTCCACCATGGGCGCCAGGAGCTTCAGGTTGCCTTTCAGCACACAATCGCTGGCACCGGCTTTAAATATCTCAACCTCGGTCTCTTCCCCCAGTCTATCGGCGACGACGAGGAAGGGGATATCCAGCCCGCTTTCCTGCAGGATCTTGAGAGCGGTAAACGCATCAAGTTTGAGCAGAGCGCAAGCCGAGATGACAATTTCCCATTCCTGCTTTTTCAGGGCTTTTCGCATCTGGGTTGGAGTCCGGACCTGTTCGAAGGCGGGTTTATATCCACCTTTTTTCAACTGGCGCAGGATCAAGCGCGTGTCGCTTTCCGCATCCCCCACGATCAAAACCGAGAGCGGTTTTGCCATGATCTACTCCTTTTTGGCGGGCCAAGTACGTTCAGCCCGGATAATTCCTGATTATTACATAATTTCGACCGATTTGCCTCTACAATGTTGATATTTCACGGCGATACCCTTTTTACCCTCTTGCTGGTGCTTCTCGAAAGAAGGCGTCAAAGAACTCATGGGCGCCAGGGTGGGAGAACGGTTGCAAGCCGGTTGATAAATAAACCTGGAAATTATTGGAGCCCACCGGCACATTGTCTGTATAGGTTACCGGTGAACATTGTGGGCTCGCTGCGCTCGGTTCTTTATCGAGCGTCGGGGGGGTAGGCGCTTTATAGATATTCAAACCCCTGGAATTACCTGCATCCAAGTGTTCCTTTTCTAGGATCCTATGCGTTCTTTATTCCCGGGTTTCTTTCATGATCTTTTCCTACCAATATAGAGCAGATGCCTGGATGCACCGATGATCGACTTCTCCGTGCTGATCTCAACCAGCAGATCCAGCCATTGCTGGCGCTGTTTCCCCTGGAGTTTGTTGTAGCTCTCGTCATCCGCGGATATCGCAGGTTCCACCCCCACCACTTTTATGGTTTCGAACCCGATCGCTTCGTGCAAAGGGGCGATCTCCGAAATTTGGGTGAAGTATCCCCGGAAGCCACCGCGTGGAAAATCGTCCGGGTTTTTGCCTTTTTCCAGCACCGATCGGACTTCATCCTGGCCCTCGATCCAGGCGGGAACGTTCTTGATCAGGTCGCCCATCAGGCCAAAGCGGCTGATAAATGTCGAGAAGATGAGGCTGCCTTTCCGCAAACGGACATATGCTTCCTTTAACGTTGCCATGCGATCGGCATCAACCACCAGGTGATAGAGAGGTCCCATCAGGAGAACAACGTCGAATTTATCCTCACCCACCTGGCGGAGGTCGCGCGCATCTGCCAGGACGAGCCGAACCTGCCTCTCCAGATGTTCATCCGCAACCCGTTTCCGGCATACCTCGATCAGCGCAGCAGACAGGTCGACCGCGGTGAGCGTATATCCGCGCCGGGCCAGTTCCAGCGTGTACCTGCCCGTCCCGGCTCCAACTTCCAGGATGGAGGCGTGCGCGGGCAGGTATTGATCCAAATAGCGCCAGGTGAGGTCCCACTCAAGCTGGTGCTGCTCCAGCCGGCTGTGCTCCCTTTCAGGATCGCTGTTGTAATAGGCCGCGATATCGCTGACGTCATCGATCATGGGTGATCTCCAATTGCCAACCTTTGAATCCTCGGCGAGATCCTGTCGGTATTATTCATAGGGGCTTGCCGCGCATTCGAGGCCTGCGCCTGTTCATTAGTAGCTTTTCCCGTTCACTTTCTGGATAAAAACTGAGCGCTTTATCCAAAATTCCTTTTAACTCTTTTAAGAACGGATATCTTGGGTTAAAGCTGTATAAACGCGTTCGACCTTTGCTGAAACTTACCAGGATGCCGCCAAGTTCCAATTTGTCGAGTTGTTTCTGAATGGGGCTAAGAGATGTTACAAAAAATCGGGATATTTCCCTTGCATAGCCTTCGCCGAGGGCTTCAATGAAGACCAAAACCTTCTCAGAACTTTTTGATCCAAGCAATGGTTCCAGCATAAATCAAGCTTCCTAGTCAGGATATAATTGTTAGACCTATAAAATAGGTCATATGAACTATTTTATAGGTCATTGTACCATAGATTATACTTTTCCTTGGAATGCCTATCCTTCAGAAGGTTGGTGGTCGGTTTAACTGGTGCGCTCGGTGTCAGCTGACGCCGGTCTCACGGCACCATAGGATTACCGCATCCAGTTGCCGGTGATGGAACGCTTCGTGGCTGCCGTATCCCTCCAGCCACTCGAGGGGATTCATGGGTTCCAGCCCGCCTGCGTGCTTCAGGTCCGGATGCCAATCCGCGGGCCAATCATCTACGAAAGCCACGGTCTGGGAACGCGCCCGTTCGAGCCAGAACTGTATCCCGTTCTTGCTGACGCCGTGCGGAGGGGGCGGAGGCAGGTAGGTGATCTCGTCCGGGGGTTTGATCCCTTCCCGAAGAGGACGGGCAATCAGCTCACGCAGGTAGATCTCGTCGATCGCCACGTGCATGAATATCTCGCCGAGTGACCAGGGCTGTCCCTCTTTTGTGGCAGGCGGGCGGGCGTCGAGTTGTTTCTGATCGAGCGGGTAAAATCGACGAATTGTGTCAGCTCGAACCCGCTCCAGCTCAGCAAGTACCTCTTTGGGGGTCATGAGGCGTTAATCTCCTTTTGGACCATGCTTCTTCTTCATCCAGGTATGCCTGATAGCGTGGTGCAGCTAACTGAAGCCGATATGTAGCCGCCTCAGGCAGGGTTTAGTTTTTTCTGGCGGATCTGGAGAGCCAGGAGCAGCAGGAGGGTGGCCACCAGGAACGACACGTTGATGACGATATCGATCCTTCCCTGGGCCACAAATTCCCCGACCATGTCGAACACGGCCAACCCGAGCACCAGGTTTAACGCCCACTTCTTTTGGGTGATCATCCCCCACAGGCTGAGCATAAAAAGGACCGCGATGATCGCACCCAGGATCATCAAAATGGCCGGATCAACTTTCACGGTTGAAATGATGCTCTTCCAGTTGAAATAAAAAGCGAGAGTCACCGCGATATGCTGGATGATCTTCTCGCAGATCAAAACGATCAAAATGATGCCGGCCCAATCTATTTTCGGATTTCCTGCCCTGGGTCGAGGTCCTTCCTTGTTGACCATTTATTCCCTCCCATCCGGCATGCCCTGGTGTGAACCACCTGCCCCTGGGTGCGACAGGGATTTCGCCAGATGGATGGCCATTTACCCGGCTTAAATGGATAATACCATCTATTTCACCATGCGGCCGCGTCCGAATGGATAATGACCCCGCCCGGTTTCAACAGCCTCCGTTCCTGTCTTTTTATCTCGTGCGCCACCCTCAACCGGTCGACCTGGTCCGGGAACTGGCCGGTGAACTCGGGCGAACCGAACAGCCGGCTGTCCTGGATGCCGTCGAACGAATGATCCGGTAAAAAGTCCAGGGCGCCTGGTTCCCCGAGGTCCACCCGGTAATGGAAAAAGGCTTCCTGCTCCAGGTCGCCAAAATCCACGCCAACGGGTGTGGTCCCCAGCTCGAACAGCATGCGGCAGAACCATGGCTCGAACAGGGCGGTATAGCCCTTGCTGGCGCCAATGGTCATTTCGCCGAAGGGGGTTTTAAGATGCAGCGAGGCGGGCAGTTTGCTGGTGTTCGAACCGCAGGCGATATCCAGGATGCGTTTATCCTGGAGGTTCGCCAGTGTCCCGAACGACCTTGCCAGCCTTCCAGCCATCTGTGCGATGATCTGGGCGACCCCGGGCTCGTGCCTCATTTTCCGGTACAGGTAATAACGGGTGTCGAGGGCCTTGAGACATTTTGCGATGCGGAAGCGGTCTTCCGGGTCCTGCCATAACCCGCTCACCTCGTCAACGAACTTGTCCTGCCTGGTTTTCGTCATCTCTCTGTTCATATGTTTTAGATTCCTATCGGTTCCCGGACCCGGATCACCGTCATCCGTTCCTTGAGCCAGTCACGCTGGGTGACCAGGATTTTACATCAAAGGTGCCGATATTGGCGGCACCCCGTGCCTGGGCGTCCATAATATTAAAATCGATGATGGGATTGTAAACCCCAAATATTAAATGATCGTAAGAAAGATGAAGAAAAAAAAGAAGATCGAGACCCCCGAAAAATCCAGGAAAACGCGGTTCACGCGGGGACTCATGGTTTGATCCCCCTTGATTTGGAAATTTATCCCATTCCCTTGTCATAATATCTGTGATAAAGCTTGCATTCGCGAGCAATAGAGCTGATATCTGATGGAGGCGATGGAAATCTCTATTTTTGCATCATTCATATTCATAATGGAATTATTTCTCATTCCAGATGTAATCCTCATTTGGCAATACTCCATTGGTTTAGGTATTTAGCAGTGATGGATGGGAGGGAGAATCCCAATCGAGAAAAGTAAAATGACTCAGAGCTGACATGTGAATAATTTTAAATATACTAGATAAAAGCTCTGCTCTAGAAATTTAATAATTCGCCCAAATTAAATGTCAAAAATGTTGGGGGCTTGACTTTTAGATTTCAATTCTATATTATGTATATAACATTACAATTTTGTTAGGGCGATGGAATAAAAGAGATTATAGGTTTTGAGTCTTTGTACTTTATTTTTAGTTGGTCCAGATATCACCATCGCAGGTGAGGAGGTGAAAAGGGAGGCAACCGATAAAGAGCGGTCTAACGACACGATATCCAATTTTCCCTGTTCAATTCAAATGGAGGAAGGAACAAAATGATCAAGCACATGCCCACCCGGCGGGGGATAATGATATTTGTTTCGCTCATTCTTTTATTCTCGTTATACTCCCAGGCCGTTGGGGCTGCGCCTTATACAGCCCCCTCGGTTCCCGTATCGTTCACAATCCTGCATACCAACGACGTTCATGGTCAGTTGGAATCCTCGGGCAGCAACCCCGGCATGGCACGCGTTGCCCAAATTGTCAATGATGTTCGCACGGCTGTTGGCGCAGACAACTTCCTGCTGGTGGATGCCGGCGATGAGATGCAGGGCAGCCTGCTTTCGAACCTGGGCGATGGAACCGCCACAGGAAAAGGCATCCCGACCATCGCCACCTACAACGCGATGGGCTATAACGTGGCGACCTTCGGCAACCACGAGTTTGACTGGGGACAGGTCAACCTGGCCAACCGCACAACTGAGGCTGTTTATCCTTATGTTACCGCCAACATCGTCCAGAATGACACCGCCAACTGTGCCACCGCTGGTTGGACCCCCCCGACGTTTGCTGATGCCCCTTACCAGATCAAGGAAGTCGGCACCGCTCCGAATATTGTCAAAGTGGCGTTCATCGGCGTGACAACCACCGAAACCCCCACCATCACCGTCTCCACCGCAACAACTGGTCTGTGCTTTAAGGACCCGGCTGAATCCATCCTGCATTACTACGATGCAATGAAAGCGGATGGGGCAGACATGATCGTGGTGCTCAGCCACCTTGGTTATGCTGACGGTGGTTATGGCTATGGCATCCCGGTCTACGGTGACCAGACGCTGGCTTCAAAACTGAACACAGCTGGTAAACCGGTCAACCTGATCATCGGCGGACACAGCCATACCAACCTGACTGCTGCTACGACCGTTGGTACAACAAAGATTGTACAGGCCTATTACAACGGACGCAGAGTTGGCCGCGCTGATATTACAGTTGGGACCGATGGAAGCGTAAGCGTTACCTGGGCAAGCCTGACAGTTTACCCGTCTTCATCGGTAACCCCGCCTCCTACTGCAGAAGACCCAACCATTAAAGCGCTCATCTCTTCTTATGCGACCAATCCTGCTTACCTGGCAATTGTCAACACTCCGGTCGGTTACTCGGCAGTTGACCTACCGCGCACCAATTACGCCGGAACCATTGCTGGCGGTAATGCCGACAACATGATGGGCACCTTCATTGACGATGCAATCTATAAATACTTGAATACAGACGCCGAGCCGTCCAACGATGTTGACATCTTCTTCAATAACGCAGGCGGTATCCGCGCGGATTGGTGCTGGAACGGCGCCGACTGGATCAATACCGGCTGCGTAAGTGGTACCCATACAGCGGGTCTCCTCACCTATGGTGACATGTTCACAGTGTTGCCATTTGGTAATGCTACGGTCGTCGGCCAGATGACTGGTGCCAAAATCCTGGAGGTGCTCCAGTACGGTCCCAATGTGGCGGGTGTGATCCAACCTGCCGGGTTGAAATACTCCTACTTCAAATACACCGATGCGAACCCCGGCCCGCAGCCTTATGCCTGGGGCGCTTACGATATCTGTGTCGTGGATAAGGTTTCACACCTGTGTGAGCCACTGGATCTGACCAAGACCTACAGCGTGGGCACGAACGAATTCCTGGCCCCGGCGGGAGGCGACGGCTACAACGCCTTCAAGTACATGACCGGCATCAGTTATTGGGGTGACATGCTCAACGCCGTTAACGCCTATGTAAGCGCCACCTACGGCACACCCGGGACGGCATACACTGGTCCGAACAATGATGGAACACTTGACGGACGCATCACATTGAATGGTGACGGCGATACCACCTATGACGCTGGCGAAATTGTCCCGTTGACCATCCTGCACCACAACGATTCGCACGGCAATGCCGTAAAAGGTACCTTCGTTGGCTACACCCAGCTGGCTACGCTGATCAAGCAAGAAAAACTGCACAACCCCGCCCGCACGCTCCTGCTCAGTTCGGGCGATAACATCCAGGGCGACGCGATGATGTATTACTTCAAAACCGCATACTCAGGTGTCGCCTCCGACGGCACACCCCTGGATCCCGGCCTCCAGATGAATCCCATCATCAAGGAATTCAACTCCATGGGCTACGATGCCATGACCCTGGGCAACCATGAGTTCAACTTTGGCAGTGCAATCTTTCAGGGCGAGCTTGGACAGGCCACCTTCCCGATCCTGCAGGCCAATGTCACGGACGATGGCTCCTACGGACTTGCCGCTGCAAATGGCGGCGTGGGCGTACAACCCTACGTGTTGAAGACATTGGACTCTGACATCAACATTGCCATCCTCGGCATCGGCAATCACCGCGTGCCCAACTACGAACTGCCCAGCAACATCCCCGGCCTGACCTTCTCAGACCCAATCGCGAAGGCACATGAACTATCCACCCTGCTGCGCCCCACCAACGATGTAGTGATTGCTTTAACACACATCGGCTTTACCGAAAATCCAGCCAGCGTGGAAGTGGATGCCAACGTGGATACCAACCTGGTGGCAAATGTAACCGGCCTGGATGCCGTTATCGGCGGACACAGCCACACCAACCCCGCCACCGGATTCGGCGTTTATAAATACCTGCCGAGCATCGTCGTTGACCCGGATGGAAAACCTGTGGTCGTTACCCAGGCCTATCGCTACAACAATACCCTGGGCGAAGTGTCTCTAGGACTGCGTCCCCTGGGCGGAGGCAATTACGAAGTTGTCAGCCAGACCGGGCGCTATCTTAGTGTCACGATGAGCGTAGCTGAAGACGCTGCCACCAAGGCCATCGTGGATCCATATGTTGCACAACTCGCCAGCTACAACAATACGGTCATTGGCCAGACCACAGCCCCCATCGATGCCCTGCAAGCATTTACGACGGAGACCAACGGCGCCAACCTGCAGGCTGACGCAGCCGTGTACGAACTGAGTGTCAAGCACAGCATCCCGGTGGACTTCCATCTCTCCGGTGCGATGACCAACTCGAAGATCGCGGCCGCTGCTACTCCAGCCAGCCCATACTCCCTGAAGATCGCGGACATGTTCACAGCCATGCCGTATGAGAACTCTCTCGTCGTCATCAGCATGAACGGACCACAGCTGAAGGCAGTGCTGGAGCGTGCTTACCGCAACTACTACTACTACAAGTATGTTTCGGGTTACGGCGGCTACTCCTACTACACCACCTGCATGCTCGACACCAACGCCGGCAACCAGATCACGTACAACGACGCATCCCCTGCTCTGCCAAATGGTAATAATGCGATCTCGTTGGTCATCGGGGGAGTCCCGGTGGACTTCGCAGATGCCAGCAAGTACTACAATGTGTCAACCGTCAACTACCTGGCAGCTGGTTCGTGCAACTTCAACGATGGCGGAGTCACCTTGTGGCCGCTCAGCCAGATCGTGCATGACACCCAATACTATGTGCGGGATGCGGTGATCGATTATGTCACGGCTATGGGTAGCGTCTCACCGGCCATCGAAGGCCGCTTGAACTTCATCACTGATACAGTTCCGCCAGCCATTACAAAGATCCTTGGAACACCCATGTATACCAATGGTTCCAATACCTTTGTCAAACCGACAACCACCCTGACAGTCAATGTCAGTGATGCGCTAAGCGGCTTTGGAAGCTGCACCATCACGGTGGCAGGTCCGGGCGGCACGACAAATCCTGCCTGCAAGGCGGGAGACAATATTTTGAAACTTTCAGGACCAGACGGAACCTACACTCTCACCGTGAACGCAGTCGACAAAGCTGGAAATGCCGCCACATTCACAGAGACGGATATTCTCGATACCACCGGCCCGATCCTCACCAAGACGATCGATCCTCCGATGTTCGTGAAGAGGACGACCACTTTCGTCAAATCCACCACGCAGATCAGCGTGGCTTCCAATGACGGCACCGGCAGCGGGACAGTGAGTTGCACCCTTAAAGTGGATAACGGATCTGTGAATCCGTATACCGGTGCCAAGTTCTCCCTGCCGGGTCCCGACGGGACACACAAACTATCCGTGACATGCAAGGATAACCTAGGCAATTCCAGAACGCTTAGCGAGACCGATACCGTGGACGACACTGCCCCGGTTATCAGCATCTTCTCCCCCTTTGCCCAGACTTACCTGCACCCGTACAAACTGATATTCTACTTTACAGCTGTGGACGCACGTTCCGGCCTGAAGGCTTTGGGCGCTAAACTGGACGGCACCACGGTGACAGCCGGTCAAAAAATCGACCTGTATACCCTGTCGCTTGGCAACCACACCCTGACGGTGACAGCCATTGACCAACTGGGCAACACCTCAACAAAGTCGGTGACATTCAGCATTACCGCCACCGTCCAGAGCCTGGTTACGAGTGTGAATCGCTTTGTTGCTGAGGGCAAGATCGATGATAAGGGATGTCATTTCCATGACTATGACTATGGTCATCACGACGACCATGGCGGAGGCAACTGCATCCAAACGAAATTGCTGGATGTTTTGAAGGATGCACAGACAGACCTGAACAGACACAGGACGAATGATGCCATCAAGGATCTGAAACTATTCATCGATCTTGTGAAATCCCAAAGCGGGAGGCAGATCTCTACCAGCGCAGCGAATCTGCTCATCGCTGACGCTCAATGGGTTATCGCACATCCGAAATAACAAAAATGGATTTGGACAGGGGGCAAAGATTTGAATAGCAAATCCCGCCGGCAATCGCTGGCGGGATTTTTGCTCGAATTACACGTAAATGTCAAACCCGTTGATTTATATGTACGAAGCCAAGCATTTAGGGAAAGTATCCCGGCGTCCCCAAAGAATTGATATCGTTATCTTCACCTTAAGTGGGATAAGCCCTAATTTATAAGTTTTATGAGCAGATCCTGAGGCAAGGCAGCAAAGTCAGGACCATATTATGTGTCCCAGCCCACGGGCAGGCATGGGATTTCCCATTCGGGCGGCGGGGACCATCGTTCCCAGCCGTCACAAAAGGGCGACCCGTTTTGCTGAAGGATCCTGATGACCCTTTCCCCTTCGAGGCGAATCGCGCCCGCTTCTTCCGGTGAATAGACACCAAGCTTCACAGCCTGCTCGAATTCGTCTTCATCTTTCCAATGCCACTCCGAGCGGTCGGGACTGATGTCCACATCCAGTAAATGATCCATCGAATCGAACCCGATCCCTGTCCGACGTAGAGGGTCCTGGAGATCGATATACCAGCATCTCAATTTCGTTTGCCCCGTCTCCCACATCACATTGACTGCATGCGCTGCACCGGGGGTCACCAGCATCAGGACATCTGTCCCGACCCATTTGTGAGCGACGAGGGAAATATTGTTGGTGAGCAGATCCTGGGGCAGGGGGCGGTGGTCGGGCACCCTGTTCGGTGTACCTGCCCGCCAGTATATTGCGATCAGGTCGGGTGTGTCCTGCACAATGGTGGCAGAACAAGCCCACCATACCTTGTGCCGCCATACGCCCCTTAAAACGATCGAATCCCCCGGCTGCCATCGTTTTATTGGATTCGAAGGCATCGACCTACTCTCTCCGTTCAAATTCATCCGGGGTGGGCGGCTGGTAGATCGGAATATATTCTTTGAATTTTGCCTCGGGAATATAGAATGCCCCTTGAGGAGGATGCGCGTTCCTTATTGCAAGGCGTGCAAATATCTCCTCTTCAGTCACGTTTAGGTAGTGTATTTCGCTGCCTGCGCCCAATTGCCTGGCGCGGGCGCGATAATCCTCCCTTTCTACCTTTGCCCAGAATCCAAAGTCAAGGATCACGTTCACTCCCAGCACAAGGAGGCGCGCGGCAATGTCCCAAAGCATTGCTTCGATGAGGCCGTGCCTGTCATCGTGTTCCTGTTCCTCCGCGTCTTGGCCGAAAAGGCGCGTGTGCCATTCGTCGATATTCAGCCGGAGGGCTGAATACTCCTGTTCAAGTTGTTTGGCGAGGGTCGTTTTCCCTGCCAGGGGAAGCCCGACCATGAGATGAAGAGTTGCCATATGGGTCCTGTTCGTAAAGATGATATGCACGCGCCAGTCACGCGCCGAATGCTAGATCCACCGCAAGGGCGATTCGGTAAAATAATAAAACCAACGTTCCTGCGTGACAATTTGCAAAGGTACCCTCAACCCAGCTTCGCCAGGGCACCCTCGAGGTCCCCCAGGATGTCATCCACGGCTTCGATGCCCACCGAAAGCCACAGCAGGTTGTCGGGGATGCCGACCCGCAGGCGCTCCTCGGAGGTCAGGCTGCGGTGGGATGAGATGGTCGGATACAGCACCTGGGAATAAATGTCGCCCAGGGACGTGGCGGGAAGGTATATTTTTTCGCTTGTGGCGAATTACTACGCAATCATACTCAATTATTTCCAAGAAATAATGTAGACAACTTTTATTTCAATTGCGTTCCAAGGAGGATTTACCAGCATATCAGGTGACCTGGTGTATTGTTCTGCCCACAAACTTAGATGACCAAAGTTCCATTCGGGGAATTTCGATTCTCGCCCCGGCAAATAATCAAAAGGCCAGAACCTATTCTTTACGTACCAATTTTGGAATTGTTTTTGGCTATCTAAAGTAAGGTAACAATGACTGAATTCAAAACTCCAGAGATTCGGCTTATGAAAATAACCAGATGGGGAACAATATTCAGAAAGTATTGCATTGGGGTAGCGTGGAAATCCGCCAGTAAGGATTGTCCAAGTGGCGAATAGCATGATCAATGCGATAATCGTAAGAGTAATTTGAAGAGTATGCCGTAACAAGAATTTCTTCATCAATTAAACTCAGGTAATTTCGGAACTAAGCGCCTAACGGATTGGATGAGCGGCAGCGGGGGGGACGAGACACCTTCTCACTATGCGTCGTTTCTTGAATAATCTGCCTGTCTACTTTGCAGCTTGGCAGCTTGAAAAGACACCCTTACACTATCTTCGCCAGCGCACCTTCCAGGTCCGCCAGGATGTCATCCACGGCTTCGATGCCCACTGAAAGCCGCAGCAGGTTGTCGGGGATGCCGACCCGCAGGCGTTCTTCGGGGGTCAGGCTGCGGTGGGATGAAATGGTCGGATACAACACCAGGGAATAAATGTCTCCCAGGGACGTGGCGGGCAGGCACAGGTTCAGTGCTTCCATGAAGCGAAAGACCCCGGCCTTATCCGCCCCGGCGATCTCGAATGACAGGACGCCTCCAAAACCTTTGCCTTCAAAAAGACGTTTCGCCAGGTCGTGTTGGGCATGGTTTCCCAGGCCCGGATAGTTCACCTTGGCGATGCGCGGGTGGGCCTGCAGCCACTCTGCCACCTTCTGCGCATTCGCGCATTGCTGCCTCATCCGCAGGGGCAGCGTTTTCAAGCCGCGTAATGCCAGCCAGGCTTCGAACGGACCAAGCACGCCGCCCACCAGCTTGTTCAATTCGTACAATTTTTTCTTGTTCTCCGCCGATACGGCTGATACACCGGCCAGCACGTCGCCGTGACCGGAAAGGTACTTGGTGGCGCTGTGGATCACGTAATCTGTGCCGCATGCCGCCGGTGCGAAGAGGAAGGGTGAAGCAAACGTGTTGTCCACCAGCAGCGCTGCCCCGGCCTGGTGCGCCATCTCTGCCAGCGCGGGCACGTCGGCTACTTTCAGCAGGGGGTTGGAAATGGTCTCTGCCAGCAATATGGTCGCATGGGTTTCTTTCAAGGCCGTCCGGACCTCCTGGAGGTTCACCACGTCCACCCAGCGGGTTTTCACGCCCATGGTCGCCAGCAGCTTGCCCAGCAGCGAATAGGTCGCGCCATAGACGTCCATGGCTGCCACCACCGAAGCGCCCGCCTTGGCACCCGCGGCCAGCAGGCAGGCATGGATTGCAGCCATGCCCGAACTGGTCGCCTGGGCAGCCTGGGTGCCTTCCAGCGCTGCGATCACCGTCTCGAAGGCGGTCACGGTCGGGCTGCCGTAACGAAGGTAAACAGGACCCGCCGTCGTTCCGCCCAGGGCCGCGTCCGCTTCGTCCATGTTCTCGTAGGCATAGCTGACTGCCGGCCAGATGGGCGAGGTTACCGGGGCAGCCTGAGGGGAGGGGAGGCGCTCACCGGCGTGGACCGCCCTGGTTTCGAACGATTTGGTGCTCCAATCCTTCACGGATGCTTGCGAAGGTTTCGCCATTCAGTTTCTCCTTTTCTACGTTTAAAATATCTGCGCTGAGGCAGGGCTGAAGTCATTATTTTATCCATTTAACCATAATAATAGGTAACCATTGTGTATGAAAAACCTATTTGACTATCACCCACTTTCAACAAAGTATATAATTATGTCCAGGGTTGGTCAACATCGATACAAAGGAATCAAAGAAATGAAACCCGCTCTAGAAACACCCCGTCGCAAATCCATTCGTTTGAAAGATTTTGATTATTCACAGGCGGGAGGATATTATGTCACCCTGGTCACATTTCAGCGTGAGAATTTATTTGGGGAGGTGGCAGGTGGTGAAATGCACGTAAATGCCTTGGGGAGGATTGTGCAGGAATGTTGGGACGAAATCCCGGTGCATTTCCCAAATGTGACGATGGATGCATTCATGGTTATGCCCAATCACGTTCATGGGATCATCTTTATTCATGGTGATAATCCCATCAGTGTAGGGGCGCAGCACATCATACCCGTAGGGGCGAGACATGTCTCGCCCCTACAAAAACCAACCCATCCTCCTCGCGGTTTTAAACCGGGATCGGTTGGCGCAGTTGTTGCCTCATTCAAATCCTCCGTCTCCCGCTGCGCCGGGACCGAATTAAATTCCGGGAACATCTGGCAGCGCAATTATTATGAACACGTGATACGCGACCAGGGGGATTACGAACGCATTGTCGCGTACATCCTGGGTAACCCGGTTAATTGGGACCAGGATGAGGAAAACCTCACGATATAAATTGAGAGGCTCCCTGTTCTGGAGGAAGACCCCTGCTCTAAAGGGGGATGCCCCCTGCTCTAAAGGTGGTGAAATTGAGGGACGCTGAAAGCTGCAAAGCTGGAACCGGTGTTATGCCAATTGCCTGGATGTTTAATCCTCCACCAGGTTGGGCAGCTTTTGTGCATTCGCCACCGTGGAGCTGACCTCTTTTGGCAGGGGCGGCAGCCCGTCGAACCCTGTCCTCTCGACGTACTCCGTGACCATCACCCGCAAGGCCTCCGGCTCCCAGTGTGCCATCTTGTCCACGCTGTCCACCCCGGCCTCGAAGTACAGGCGGGCGCGAATTCCCTTTACGCCGGGTAAACGCGCCAATTCCCAAGTATCGGAGCCGCTGTCTCCTACCACCAGGGTTTGGCGGCATTCTTCTTCCTAAAGAGTTGACCCTTGTTAGTAAAATTGGTAGATTATCTCGCCTGCTTTACAGGAAAAGGAAGTATCTCGGTATGCGCTCCATATACTCACGATAACTATCTCCATATTTCTTAATACAGGCTTTTTCTTCATCAAGAATTTGTTTGTGATAAATGATACCCACCAGAACTACCAACCCAATATAGAGCCATACCCCAACAACAATTGCCGAACCTAATAATACAAAAAACAATCCCAACCATTGAGGGTTGCGTGAGACACGATAAGGCCCATTTACTGCTGGTTGGCTCACAGGTGTTTTTCTGAAATAATAGAGAGCACTCATTTCCAATACGAAGCCAATAAAATAAACCAAGGCACCTACGAGAAATGCTGGATTACCAATCCTCATCGGTGTAATAACCATCATCAGAATATTAGCCACCATAGCAAGTTGCCCAAACAGGCGAATATACTTGAATACGTTATTATTTTCATCTTGAGGATTATTGAAAAGCCATACTCTCCCCTCCTTTGAGTACAGGGATGCTGAGACAATAAGGCCGATAAAATAGATGACTAGCGGTATCCATCCATTCAATATGCCTACTTGAAATTTGGGTAATAAATCCATCTATTCCTCCTGCAATGATTTTATCGGGCCTCCCAATCGCCTGGTGCAGCAGGCAGCGGAATATTCCTTTGCTGGAGCCGGCAAGCCACCCCACTTTAGACTGATACGCGTCTCAATCTACGCCAACCAAGGTCCAGGAATCCCGCCACGCTGAGAATAACACACCAGTAGAGCATGAACTCGAATATCGCGAAAATCACTGCCGCGGCCGGTGAGGCTCCCTGCAGGACCGGCGGCTTGGTTACAATCCCGATCGCCACGGCGAACAAATGCGTGATCATCCCCCACAATCCCCCCAGGAGAATAAAGTTAACTACGGTATAGCCGCGTAGACGCAACGCAGCCCACCAAATAAAGAGACAAAAACCAGCATCGAGCAACCCAAAGATTGGTGGAATTAACCAGTGCGCCCAGGCTGGAAATACGTATTGATAAACAGAATCCCAGAAGGTGACCAGTCCCCAGGTCCAAAGGCTGCTCCAGAAAATGGCAGACACGACAACCAGAGTCCATTTGATGCGGCGGAAGGCAGCCGGTTTTATGCGCCAGGCCAGGATGGAAATAAGCACCAGGTCAATTACGGCAAAACTGAGAGTCCCCCGCCAGAGTATTTCCGTCGTGATTTTTACGCCAGGAGGAAGCATCCCATCCCTCTCTTTCCGCACTTCATAAAGTGGGTCATCAGCGAGATAGCCCAACGGTTTGGTTCAGCCGGTATCAAGACCAACTGCGGACTGCCGATCAGCCATTTTACCGGCGAATCCCCACGTAATACTGCAAATGGTTGTTGCGCCGGGTTTTAACTTTTATTCCGCCGGTTTTTCAGAACGCATACTATCAGCGGGAAGCGTTGATCGAAACTGTAATGATCGGACCTGTCGATCCTTTTTCCACAGCAATAACTTTAAGACCATTTCCATATGCTTCAATATCGTGTGGATCCTTAATGCCAAAATCCCAGGCCACATCCAGACCCAAATCAATCCTGGAGTGCAGGCGAACAAGGTGTTTCCATAATCCCTGCGTGTATTTCTCAGGGACCGTATCCAGGACGAGCTGTGATCGATAAAACCTTTCCCCAATTTCCCTGAAAAGCCTGGCAGCATCTTGTGGAGGTATCCACGGGAATAATCCTTCGGCAAGAAGGATGAAACCCGTGTTCCCATTCACGGTCACTTTATCGATCCACGAGGTATCCAAAACCGAACAACCGATGATTTCGTATCCGAGAGCTTCCTTCAGGATCTCTTTTTTCAGATCGATCACTTCTGGAAGGTCCAGTTCAATATAGTTACACTTTTCAGCTTCAATTCGCCAGAATCTTGTATTAAATCCGCATGCGAGGTCGATCACAGTGCATTTTGGATGGTCCGTGATGAAACGATTGGCAGCGTTGTCCCAAACCTTCCCTCTTTGTGCGCCAGCTTTTGCATCGCGTGCATGTATGCCTGCATACATTCGTTTATGCCGGGTGATCCAGCGCCTGTCTTCATCTGATGCAATGGACAGCAGTCTTTCCAAACAGAGGACTGACATTGGGTCGTTGAATAAAGATTTATCCTTCCCGGATTCAACGGCACGACAGATCAATAAAAGAATTGCTGTTCGGGAAACCTGGGATAGGTCCATGAACGATCTCCTCAGCCCTCAAACAACGAATATTTGGGATACCTGACAACCGCCCAGCCATGAACCGGTAAGAAAAACCCATCGTTCATACACTTTGAGCTCAGTATAATTCTTTTCTGAGCGGGTCAACGAACAGGAAAAGGAAATTTAAAGGAATACAATGAAATATCATTCCCCCCTATTTTTCTGAATGCGCAACCGGGAATTTTGTGACCCTCTGTTGCTGGTGCTGGGCTGCTCAGATCGAGCAAAACGACATTATCCTAAGTTCACCTCCAATTCATCCATGGAAAGATGAGGCGAGATTTCCAGCGTGAAGCGGGTAAAGCGACTATCCAGGCTGGCAATGGCACCTTCCAGTATTGCGCCGTGATAAGACCGCTCGAGGGCCCCCCGCAAAGTCGAGAGAACACAGCGTTCGGCCAAGTATCCGCTGATGATAACCGAATCCACTTGATGTTTGATCAGCGTGGCGTCCAGTTCGCTATCCCAAAAGGCGTTCTCACGTTCCTTGATCAGGCGGATATCCTCGGGCTGGCTTTCAAAGGACGGATGGATCTCCCAGGCATGGGAGCCCGCCGGCTTCTTAAGGGAAGTGTGCTGCATGAAGATGACCGGCAATCCCCGTTCATGGAACAGTTGCATGGCCCGGTTTACGACAGGAATCGTCGCTTGAAACTCGCCAAGGTTCGGGTTGCCTTCCTCGAAGAAGTCGTTTTGCGGATCCAAGACCAGCAGCGCATGCTTCATATGGGTATTTTTACGAATATTACCTAAGAGGTTTTCCCCTGGAGATAGAGGTCAAGGAATTCACGGGGCCTGATAATTTCCACATTTCGATATCCAGAGACTTTCAACAGGTGCCTGTCTCCGCTGACGAGGAGATTACTTCCGCTTGCCAGCGCACAGGCAAGAAATTTATCGTCATCCGGGTCGCTGCAAACGGGTTCAGGCAGCCTGGGTGATGAGACAATTTCTGCACGCTCGATAACATATTCAAGGATTGGACGAAGATCGATCGCTGGGTGTTCTTTGGCTAGAATTTCCCCAACCTGACGGTATTCATCCAGGATCTCAAGTGAGAGTTCAAGTTGGATTTTTTCGTCCCTCCAGGCTTGAAGGATCTCAAAAGGTGGTCCGTTGAAAAAGACTCCAGACACAAATACATTCGTGTCCAGAACCACCTTCACTTTCGTCCTCGTACACTGGTTACAGCGGCTGATATTTCTTTGCGTTTCAAGCCAGCAAGTTTAGCCTGCTGGCGGGCCTGTTTTATGAGAGCATCGAATTCGTCCATCCCGGGAGCAGTGATGGTTTTGAGGATCACAACGCCATCTTCACCTAAAACAATAAACTCGACGCCGGGCTTGAGATTCATTCGCTTCCGGATGGTATCCGGGATGACGATTTGACCTTTAGAGGACATGCGGGTTGTAGCGAGAGTATTCATTGGTTTCTCCTATATCTTACTAGTAAGATTATAACACGGAATATCAACCGTTCTTTTCCACCGTTTGGATACTCATGTTTATTCTCGTTCTAATCCTAAGGGACGGAGTGAATATTATTTTAGGGGCGCAGCTTGATAGGAAGGAATCATAGTTAAATCATTCTCCCCATTTTTTGTACGCCTGCCCCGCGTTCTTAGCGGGGTGAAAATGGAGGAACTGAAGGGGAGAGAGGGCAGGGAGCGGGTCCCGGGCCGTTGACCTGTTAACTGTGCCCTTCTCCAACCTGCTCCAGTGCGGAGCGGCGCATTTCGCTGCGCATCAGCACCAGCACCGCCGCAAGGATCAGCCCGCCTCCCAGCAGCGTGACTGGCTTCAAGATCTCCCCCAGCAGCAGCGCGGACAGCAATACCGTCACCACCGGTTCCAGGGTGGAGAGCATGGCTGCATTGGTTGCCCCAATGCGTCGCAAACCGGCCAGGAAGGTTACCACTGGAAATACCGTTGCGATCACTACGATGGCGGCGATAACGATCCAGCCTGTTCCCGCCTTCGGCAGGTGCACCCCGTTCACCGTCATCAGCAGGCTGGAGGTCACCCCGGCAGAAAAGAAGATCACGGCCGACGACTGGAAGGCTGACACCTGCTGCATCACTTTTGTGCCGACAATGATGTACACCGAATATATGGCTGCAGCCGAGATCGCCAGCAGGATGCCGGGCAGCTGGCCTCCTTCCGGTCCCACGGTGAGGGCCACACCGATCAGCGCCAACCCCAATGCCAGGACCTTGACCCGGTTGACGGGCTCATGGTTCCAGATCACCGACAGGATCACCACGAAGACCGGGTAGAGGTACAGCAGCAATGCCACCAGTCCGGGGGAGGCGTACTTGAGCGCCGACAGGTAGGCGAAAGCCTGGCCCACGTATCCCACCGCCCCCATCCCGACTAGGCGGATCAAAGTCCCGCCGCGCGGCAGCCGCTCGTGGCGAATGGCAAGCATGACCAGCAGCACCAGCGCTGCCAGCGAGAAACGCAGGGCCATCAGCGTGAGGGTATCCAGGCCAGCCGCATACGCAAAGCGGCCCAGGATGCCGAGCGTGCCGAAGGCTGCCGCGGAGGTGACGATCAGGAGGATTCCCACCAAAAGGTTCATGGCATTCACCGATTATGCTGCAAGAAGTATCTCTCGCACTTTCACAGCAATTGAGTTCATCACTTCCTGGCTCACACGCTCTTGCTCGGGAACATTCAAATACCCGAAGATTTGCGTGCCGCGACGATCTTCGGGTAGATCCGCTAACCGTGGGATGATATGAAAATGCACATGCGGATGTTCCGCGGTATCGGCGAACTGGATCACATACGTCTTTACGCACCCGGTGACTTGGGTCAGGGCGAACGAAACCCTGCGGATCAACCGTCCCAGCTCGACCGCTTCGGGATCGGTCAATTCATCCAGGGATTCGATGTGTCGTCGAACCACCAGGACGAGCCAGCCGGGCAGGGCTGTATTGTAGCTGTGGACCACATCCCAAAGTGGAGTCCGATGGATGCAGTCCCAGAGGGGGGCATTGCCTGCATCCCGGTTGGCGATCAATTCGCACGTTTTACAGGTTTTCATGGTGATGACGGCCTGGGACAATATTCTTTTATTCGTTGGCTTATATATGGATTGCGAGCACCTGGATGGCTGCCCAAGCATACAGAGTATAAAAGCAATCCGGGGACGGGTCAACGACAGGAAGGATGAAATAAAAGGAAATGGTTTGAACGAACATCCCATCCATGCCCGCCGCATCCGCCGTTCGGGCAGCCTGGCGAGGATCCACCCTGCCTGGTCAGCATCAGCAATCTGTCAGGCGGGGGTCTGGGCTTCTGCCGCGATCCGCAGGATGGCGTTGAGGCTGCTGACCACGTCGTGGTCAGTCGTTGCCCAGGAGGACACGCTGATCCGCATGGCGGTCCTGCCCTGCCATACGGTCCCGCCGCACCAGCAGGTGCCGTCTTCCTGGATGCTGGCAATGACCCTGCGGGTGACTTCCGGGCTGCCGAAAGATACGAGCACCTGGTTCAGGACCACGTCGTTCAGCACTTCGTAGCCAGCACTCTTCAGCGCCTCCGCGAAATGTCTGGCATGCTCACAGGAGCGATCGATCAAATCAGCCAGGTCGACCCTGCCCATTGAACGTAAAGCCGCCCAGATTTCGACAGCCCGCGCCCGGCGGGACATCTCGGGTACGAAGAGGTGCGGGTCGCGTGTCTCGCCTTCGATCAGATACGCCGCGCTGGAAGACATGGCGGCGTTCAGATGACGCTTGTCGCGCACGAGAACGAGGCCGCTGTCATACGGGACGTTGAGCCATTTGTGCGCATCGGTCGCCAGGGAATCGGCTTTCTCAACTCCTCGGGCCAGGTGCCGCATGGAAGGGGAGGCCGCCGCCCACAGGCCGAAGGCGCCGTCGATGTGGATCCAGGCGCCGGTCCCCTGGAGCTTTGAAACGATCTCCTCTGCCGGGTCAAACGCCCCCGTGTTCACGTTCCCAGCCTGGAGGCAAACCACGGTTGGGCCATCGATCTGCGGGATCCCGGCAGGGATCATTCTCCCCTGTCCATCCACGGGCACCCTGACAACCCTTTCCCGTCCGAGGCCAAGCATCCCAAGGGCCTTCAGCAGGCTGACGTGGACTTCGTTGCCTACAATAACCGTAATGGGAGGGGCGCCAAACAAACCTTTGGCTTCAACGTCCCACCCCTTGGATTGCAGCAGCGCGTGACGCGCGGCCGCAAGACCGGTAAAGTTTGCCATTGTGGCGCTTGTGACGAAACCGATCTCCGTCCCGGCAGGCATTCCGAGCAGATCGACGATCCAGTTCCGGCAGACCTTCTCCAAAGACGCAGCCACCGGGGAAGAGACCTCCAGGCCCGCATTCTGATCCCAGGCCCCGGCGAGCATGTTGGCGGCCAGGGCGGCTGGCAGGGAGCCGCCGATGACGAATCCGAAGAACCTGCCTCCCGTGCTGGCCACGGTGGCCGGCGAGCCGATCGTGTCGAGTTCCTCAAGGACCTTTTCTGCAGCCAGGGGCTCATCCTGCAGTGGAATGGAGAACCTGCCAAGCCCTTCAAGCGCAGATGGAGCAGGGCTGACCCGCCTGGTGGGCAAGGTTTGCAGGTAACTGGCAGCTCTTTTCGCGGCATCTCGCAGCAATTCTTCCATGTAAAACCTCCTTCCGGGTTGGACCGGCACGGATCGCCTGGATGAAGCGATTCGCCCGGCTTATTATGATCGGGCAAATCAAATCGTCGGTTCAAACATGTTGAACCCAGAATAAAATTCTTTCCGGAGTTGGTCAATGACAGCACAATGAATCAAAGAGATGAACCCCGGTCCTTCATTCAAAAATAACCAGAAGCCCACCCTGCAAGGGGAGCTTGTTTTGCGGTTGGCACGAATCCTCGCCAGCATTATGCCTTTTTTGCGGTGATGTTCACCATCCAATTGATACCGAACTTATCGGTGCACATCCCGAACTCATCCCCCCAGACTTCCTTCTTTAGCGGCATGGTGACATTTCCGCCCACGGACAGCTTCTTGAAATGAGACTTTAATTCCTCTTCGTTTTCGCCGGTCAGGGACATGCTGATGTTCGCCCCTGGACGGTACTCCATGCGGGCCGGGGTGTCGGACGCAAAGAAGGTGAGGGCATCTCCCGCGTTCAACTCAGCGTGCATGATCAACTCATCTTCGGCGGGGGTTTGGGAGGCGTGATATTCCTTGAAGGTGCTTATTTGCAGCTTGCCGCCGAAGACGGACTTATAGAATTCCATGGCTTGGCGGGCATTGCTCTTGAAGCTCAGGTACGGGTTCAATTTGGTTTGCATATTTTTCTCCTTATGTGGAACAAATTTTTGCACATTATATATCCAAATTATCCGCAAAGCAATATTTTTACCGGATAAACATTGCCTCTTGACTTAATAGCACACATGTTCTAAAATCATTCTGTGCAAAATCCCGTCGAAGGCTCCGCCCCCCATAACCATTTTGATGTCAGCTTCATGAACAAGGAGTAGAAATGGAATTCACCGAATTTGAGAGAATCCAATTGATAAATCAGTTTGAAATCCTTAAGATATTAAACCCAGGGGAAAAAGAAAATTATGAAGGGCTGATCGAAATCCTGTTCCATGGGTACTCCATCCTTTATTCCGATATTGAAAATTACTTGCCCGAAGATATGCCGGTCGAAGAGGGCCTGTTCGTCCTGGATATCCTTTGCCTCTACCGGGATATCGAAGTGTATAAATTCCAGCACGATTCAAAGGCGATATCGAATCATCCCTGCGCAAATTTCGCCGGTTTCGACCTCCACCAAGAGAAAAACTATTACAGCCTGGCCAGGTTCCTTATCGACAAACAAAAGAGATTTGGCGAGCAGGGACAATACAGGGATAAGACCGATGGTTTCAACAGCCATCGGCCCATGCTGCCTCAGTACAGGGTCATGGTTTCCAGGTGGGAAAAGCTGGGCAGAAAACACGACCTGAGTGAGGCCGAGATTCTGGGGATACTTAATTCCTGATCCCCCCTGGTCCATGCAATTGGCAGTATTAATTTGGAATGGGTGGTGAAGCCGCCCAGCCCAATCCCTGCAAAAGGATTTTTAAAAATTGAGGGAAGCCGCACCTGGAGCCAGGAACTCCACCGCCTTGACCACCGCGACGAAGGAAGTTTTCCCGATCCCTGCCTCGCCGCGGCTGGGTTGGGAGGAGGCACCGCTTCCAGGGACTCTCATGTCGAAGGAATGTGGATAATGACCCCTTTGCCGGATACACCCTCGATAACCCGGTCACTCGACTCCGGACGAGGAGAACCCCAAAACTCTCTCATAATATGAGGATTAAATGTACTTGTTTTAATATTGATATTATGCGATATTCTCATAGATACGAAGCCCAATCCCTGATGCAAAACTGGGAGGTCATCATGGCGGTAAAACGAAAATTCAAATCCGGTGATCTTGTCATGCTGGTATATGGGGGGGATCCAATGACAGTAAAAGCATATTTATCTGATGAAGTCATATGTCAATGGTATGCTGACGGTAAGTTGCTGGAAGGATATTTCAGGGAAGCCTCTCTTAGATTATCTCCAAAAAAGAAAAATGATCTGGAGAGGTAATCTGTGAGCACACCCGGGAAATAGCTGAATGGATTGGAGGGGGAATCAGGAAGAAGAAACACCTCACCCAGGAAATACCAGCCTGTCATCCAAAATTAATAATAGACAAGGGACGGCCGCAAGCACCGTCCCTTGTTTCTATTTAAGCCGCACCCGCCAGTCATTGACGATGGAAAATCGATTATTACTCTAAGTTTGCAAGCGCCAGCATCAGGGCTTGATTCCCTTTAGATCGTGTCGCATGATCGGACGGGACAGCGTGCGGCGAGCGACAGGCTTGAATCCGGCGCGCGCGAACGCTGACACTGTGCCGGTGAACACATTGGAAGTACTTTCCGGTTGCTCTGTGTCGACCGGATACGCTTCGAGGGCTGGCGCGTTGGCGCCCTTTGCGGCTTTGACTGCCGCGGCGATCAAGGCTGACATGACGCCCCGCTTGCGATAGCCGCGTCGGACATAAAAGCACGAGATCGACCAGACCGGTACATCGTCAACACGCTCGAGAGATCGCCTCCTAGCGAGCCACGGCAGTTCATCGCGTGGCGTGAGCTGGCACCAGCCCACGACCCGCTCAGCATCGAAGGCGAGCAATCCCGGTGGCGGGCCGCGTTTCACGAGCTTGCGGAACGCGCTTCGGTTCTTCTGGCGCGCCTGCTTGTGGTATTCACTGCCGATCCTCCAGTACATGCACCAACAGCCATTGCTTGCACCGCCCTTGCCGAACAAGTCTTCAAGGGCTGGCCAGAGGTCGGGCGTGAGTGGGCGGATTGTGAGCTGCATATCGTCTTATCCTTCTCTTTGCCCGGTCGGACAACGTACTACTTGCCATCTACCGCCCTGGCTGATTCTCCCTCACGGAGCATATTATCCCCGGAAGGGGACCCCCTTCGGGGGCGCAGGGGATCGCGCGGTGCTCCCGAAGCGCGGCGCCGTGGGTGGCGGCTCGGCCAGTAGACACCCCTGGCTCCTCGCAGGATCCATGCTGGCGGTGTTCGCCAGGGCACTTGTTTTCGAGATTAAACTTATTTTCTCCTTGCTGTAACGAAAAAATGAGCGTGTTTTCTGTCTTCGCGATAATCGATGATCTGCTGGATTTTTAGGATTTGAAATTCCTTCATCAAGTCCAGCACATCCGCATATTCCACATAAGTATGCGGGACGTCCACTTCCGGTCCTTCTGTTTTATAAAGGGTGTATTCATTGATCCTTCTGTCCGAGAATAAAGTCCAGGCGGCCGATTCTTTTGAATTAAAGGTTACCAATAGCTGCCCGTCTTTTTTTGTCACCCTGCGCATTTCAGAAAGTACAGTGACCAGGCCTGCATAATCGGTGTGATAAATGGAATGAAATGCCAGCAGGCAGTCGAAAAATCCGGTCTCATAGGGAAGGGATAACATGTCCCCCCGCTTGATTTCGATATTCAAACTTTCTCTTTGCGCATTATTTTTAAGCTGGGCGAGGCCATCTTCCGATAGATCAAAGGCGCTTACCGAGAAACCCATCTTTGCCAGGTGGATGGCGTTCCTGCCGATCCCACAGCCAAGGTCCAAAACCCTGCTGTAGTTTTTGGCTTTCCACTTCATCGCCAATGGCAAAAGCTCATCCGCCACGTTTCTCCAATAATCGTCTACATTGGCGGACCAGTTCCATTCTTTGGATTTGATCATGATCACCTCTTCATGATTTCTTTATCGTTTTATAAACATTTCTCTAGAAAACCATGGTCGATAAAAACTTTAAGGGCACACAATTTAAACACAGTATAGAGTCCTTTTTGGAGTTGGTCAACGATCGGGAAGGGGAAGTTAAAGAATGAAATCCAGACCAGAAATTAATCAGCGCAAATCCGCCCGTTTGAAAGATAAGGGACGGCCGCAAGCAATATACCTGAAGCGAATGACGGGGGAGGCGGACCGCAGCATGCCGCGCGGTGTGGAATTCAGGCGGCGAGGGCTGTACGCAGCGCCCATTGAATGGCTCGCGCTAAAAGCAGCGATAGCGCAACAAAGAGTATTCCAATCAACGGCATCGCAGGACCCCAGACCAGCGAGGAGAGCCCGGCCGCTGTCGCCAGGGAGATACCCCAGACCGTACGAACCTGCGGAGCCCATCGTCGGTGCCAGAAGCATGTGACCACAACCAGCAAACCCAGGAGCCCGCTCTCGACCTGCGCCAGGGTCTCGACTTTCTGGCCGACTGTGCGGGAGCGGGAAAGTTGACGATACCCGCCCGATAGTGCCTGCCAGGCAAACCATAAGAGGAACACCGTGGTGGCAGCCAGAAGACCGCGCCGGCCGATCGTCCGAAGACTCATTGGATCCTCTACGTGTCCTGACAATAATTCCTTAAATTAAACTTATATAGCATACACTTTAAGCATAGCATATAATTCTTTCAACAGACGGTAAACTGGCAGGAACCGGAAGGTAAAGATTGAAATTTGATCCTGATATTCCTCATAGAAAATCCACCCGTTTGAAGGAGTATGATTACTCCCAGGCTGGAGGTTATTTTGTCACCCTGGTCACGTTTCAACGGGATGACCTGTTTGGGGAGGTGGTTGGGGGTGAAATGCACCTCAACGATTTAGGGAGGATCGTGCAGGAATGTTGGGACGAAATCCCGATCCATTTTCCAAAGGTGGCGACGGATATGTTCGTGATAATGCCCAATCACGTCCATGGGATCATAAGCATTCATGAAAATAATCACGTGTTTGTGAGGGCGCGTCATATCGTACCCGTAGGGGCGAGACATGTCTCGCCCCTACAAAAACCAACCCATCCTCCTCGCGGTTTTAAACCGGGATCGGTTGGCGCAGTTGTTGCCTCTTTATAATCCTCAGTCACCCGCCGCGCCGGGACCGAATTAAATTCCGGGAATATCTGGCAGCGCAATTATTATGAACACATCATCCGCAGCCAGGGGGATTACGAACGCATCGCCGCGTATATTCGCGATAACCCTGCCAACTGGGACCAGGACGAGGAGAACCTAACCACATTTCCATAAATAATATTGCCTCTTGACTTAATCGAACAAATGATCTATAAAATAATCAGGCAAGAGACGGCCGCAAGCGTCGTCCCTTGTTTCTTTTAAACTCGCGCCTCGTTATTTGTAATAAATGGGGTGAAAATGAGGCGGCTGTTCCGGCGGAGCTGCTGGCGCAAGCGGAAATCCCCACGAGAGCTTTTGAATTGTTGGGAAGTCCTTTCGCCACGTGAGCAGCAAGGTACCGCTTACACCCGCCTGGGATTTACCGACCGGCAAATCACGCCAAAGTTGGCCGTCTCACAAGAGACCGTAAAGGGATATGTCGGTGTATCCCCACAGGTGATCAAAAGGCACTATTTTCCCTCGGTCCCTGCCAGGGCGGCGGTCACCACTACCAGCGCCTTGACTTGTTCCATCCAGTAGTCGAGGGACATGTGCTCGAGCGTGTCCCCGGAGGTATGGTAATACGGGTTCCGCTCGCCGTCGTAAAAATTCTCAATCTGGTGGGTGGCCGCCAGGCCCACACTGCGGAAGGCCACCTCGTCTGCACAGAAGCAGCCCCGGATTACTTCGGGAAGCAGGTGGATCGGGTACTCCCCGATCACTTCCGCCACTCGCTCGGACAGATCCATGGAAGCCTGCTGGTAGCCATACCACAGTTCCATCTTTGCATCGCCGTTGGCGTCGTAGCCAATCATGTCCACGTTGAGCACAGCCTTGATCGCACGTAATTGCCTGGGAGTCAGTGCGTCCAGGTGGCTCCTGATACCCAGTTCGCCCTGTTCCTCGCCGGTGGAAAAGACCAGCACCAGGGTCCGGTCGAAGGTCTGGCCTGCAGCGATCCGCGCCAGCTCCAGCAGGGCCGCCACACCGCTGGCGTTATCGTCCGCGGCGGGATATGGGTTGGCAGCGTCCATCTTCACCCCGTCCAGGTGGGCGACAACATAGACTTGTTCATCCGGCAGGATCGAGCCCGGCCTGCTGGCAATGATGTTCTGGTCATCGTACCCGGAGCGTATCCAGTTCTCGAACTCCGGCGAATAGCCCGCACGCACCAGCTCGTCGCGGACATACTGCTTTGCCTGCTCCAGGCCTTCACCGCCGGTAAGCCGGTCTGTAACGATGCTGCAGCCGCCCTCCGAACAGAGGGGCTCCTCCCCGCTGAGCTTGCGGACGTCGGCAATCACACGGGCACGGTCCACTGCCCCCATCATCACCCAGGCCGCATTGGCGGGCAGGGTTTTTGTTGGCGTTTGCGAGACCGTTGCGGTCGGGGAGGGCAGGAGGGTCGGGGTGGAGGAGGGGCTTTGGGTCGATTCGAGGGTGGGAGAAGGAATCGGGCTGGGGATGCTCGCAGCCCCCGGTGCGCAGGCGGCCAGCAGGAACATCAACGCCAGGACGATGGAGGCGCTGCGGTTTACGGCTTTCATTTCATTATTATAGACCCTGGAAACTCCGGATAAAGCCTCCGGGTGAATGCCATTTTGGTACTATGCGCTGCCCACCCTGGGGATATCAGCCCCCATCGGGGGTGATTTACTCTGCGATGTCGCTTACCAATCTTCTGCCTGCAACCGTCCTATCGGGGGAGCCGGGATCATTCAAAATAAACAAACCTTCAGATGAAGTTCGATTACCGCTCTTCCCCGATGGAATATAAGTTCGACACCTAAGCCGTGCCACCCAGGAGGCGCAGTTCATGCCAGTGGCGGGAGAGCGCCTGGCGCCATGTGACGTAGCAGGTGTAGCGGATGCCGAACTCCTCGCAGGTCGCGCGCACGATCGGCGCAAGACGCGGGTAGTTCAGGTGGCAGATATGCGGAAACAGATGGTGCTCGATCTGGTAATTCAGCCCGCCGATATACCAACTCAACAGGCGGTTGTGCGGTGCGAAGTCCACGGTCGTCTCGACCTGGTGCACGGCCCACTCGTTGTCAATGTGCGGGGGATTGCCCACCGGCTCCGGAAAGGCGGCGTCGCCGTTGATATGTGCGAGCTGGAAGATCAACCCCAGGACCAGGCCGGCTGTCAGGATCACGATAAAGAAGTTGATCAGCACCTGCCACCATGGCAGGACCAGCAGCGGAAGTCCGAGCAGGATCCCGAAGAAGAACAGCTTGCCGCCCCAAAACCTGGTCTTCTCCTCCGTATTCATCTTCGGGTAAACGTGGTTGGCATCCGACTTGCCGAACAACACCATCATGAAATCGCGCATGATGAAGTCGAAGCCGATCAGGCTGTACACCACCGGGAAATACCAGGTCTGGAGCTTGTACAGTGGCTTCCAGGGTGCGCGCGGCGTGAGGCGCATCAGGCCGTACGTTTCGACATCGTCGTCGTAGCCGGCAATGTTGGTGTAGGTGTGATGCCACACGTTATGCTTGGTACGCCAGCGAAATCCGCTCATGCCCAGCATCTCACCACTCAGGCACAACAGCCTGTTGCGGCGCGCATCATTTGAGTAACCATCGTGGCTGGCGTCGTGCATGACGTTGAAACCAACCATGGCGATTGCCATCGCCCATACCACACACAGGACGACGTTGACCAGCGGCGGGAAATGACCGAGCAGCAAAAGCAGGTAGGCTCCCAGCCACCAGGCCAGTGCGACGGCTGTTTTGAGGTACATGGCCGGCACGTCGCGGGCGGGGATGCGGTTGTCGAGCAGATACGTGTTGACACGTTCGTTGAGCAATTTTCGAAAATCGCGCTGCTGCGTGAACTGGAGACTCCTGGTGGAAGATTTACCAACGTCAGTCGCAGAAGGTGACAATTCGGCTCTCCTCTTGATAAAGGATTAAACGGCTCGTTTTTTCTAAAGCGGCGAAATGAACGCGATTAACTTTCCGATGGTTATAAAGCTATTGTATAACCGGAAAGCCCACCAGCACAAGCCGGAAATCCGGTGAAAAAGTGGTTTGGCGGATGGTTCCCGGGGGAAGTCCTGGCTGTCAACGGTCGGTTGCTCATCAGGGTGGATGGTTTTTTAACACCCTACCCTGTGATCGGCATCATTTTTTCCCTGCTGTTCTTCCTGCCTTTATCATCAAGGATTGGCGCGCAATTTCCGGCGAATCCCTCCATGGCGTTGGTTGCAGCTTCTCTGCCTGCTTGAACGGCTCAGTTGATTATGGCCTGATGCTGGGAGGCAGAAAAGTTCGCTGCTTCTTCTTCACCGCGGAAACCACCCATTCCCGAAGGTTTTCAGGAAGGCGTTGAAATTGCCAATCTTGCTCCCTGATAATGGCAGCCTTGATATCCGGCGGATGGGTGGCAGCCACAGCTTTAAAAGCGTATAGGGCAGGACCGAGCGCGTGAGTGGGAACATGCGCTGTCGCCACCGCCTGGCCTGCGCAACGCGCCGCAAAGCAGGCGGCTTTATCCTTTTCCATTACCTCACGAGCTGCTGCATGAGCTGCAAGCGAAGCTTCACGGATGACTCGCATGCTGAACTTTCCCGTATTTACCCATTCCCGCAGTATTCGTATGGCGTCCCTCGGACGCGTGTCTTCCGGGTATTTTTCCTCGAAGAAAGGCAATACGCGCTCGGCACAATCTGCCGCCCAAAGGGCCAGGGCTTTATGATCGTCCACATTGAAGAATATCCAAAATTCCTGGTGGGTGTGCCTGTATCTTTTTTTGATCTCTTCAAGGATCTTCCCGTCCAAAGGGCGGCATGAGCAATGCCTGACATGCTCGATATGCCATTTAACTCTTTGATCCAGGGTGGGATTCTTGGGCATCTTGTGTTTCGAATGCCATTCAGCGTTTATTTTCATGGTTCCATCTGTCCTTTATAGAATCTCGTTTGTTGAACCGGTCTGTACCAGCGACTATCAGAGGCGGTTTTCTCGGAGAACATCGTCCCCCCCTTTTGGGGACACAGTCCTCGTTCTTTGGGGATATTATCCCAGAATGGGGACCGCTTTAGGGGGCGAGTCGCCGAAGGCTTATCCCCATTGTCGCGCAATTTCATCACGACCGTGTACATTCGGGAGGCGATTCCACCTCACTTGCTTTTCTTTCTCGTTGTCAGCTTCGGCTTCAGGGAGCTTACGTATGCGAAGCTCGCCGCAAAGTACTCCTTTAGCCCCGCGGTATTTTTCAGGAGTGCCTCCGGAACCTCTTGCTGTAGGAGAAGAACCGGTTCGAGAAATCCGGGAAATGGAATATAAAACGGGAATGCTCAGAGTGATTTCACCAACCGAATGTGTTAAGGACAGGTTGGCCGCTTATTACCATTTTGGAGATCAGCAGTGTTTGTCGCAGGCTCTACTGGTTGCGAAATCAAATAAAATCGATTTGGATGAGATAAAAAGATGGTCTGCGGTTGAACGAATGGAAGGGAAATACGACCTATTTAGTGCCGCTCTTTTGAAAAAGAAACAAGACAGGAATAAAGTTTCAAATTGATCGTTTTCAAATAAATCAAAAAGCGAAATCGAATTGCAAAGTGTGGCACATCCCTATGTACTGCGCGGCACCAGTGAATAAGCTGTTTTGATTTCACAGGGCTGGTTGAGCCGGTGAAGGTGACGGCTTGATGGGGTGAAAAAGGCCTGGCTTAGCCTGCCCCTCCCCCGACCTCGGCTAACACCGCTTGGGTAAAGATCTCCAACCCCACCTCGACCTCGGCATGATCCGCGTTTATTGCTGGGATCAGGCGGATGGTCTGCGCCCAGTGTCCGCAGGGGTAGCACAGCATACCATTGGCTAGCATGCGGTTAAGGATATTGCTCACCGCCGCAGGGTTGGGCTCTTTGCCACCCGGCTGCACGAATTCGACCGCCAGCATCAACCCCACCCCGCGCACGTCTCCCACGATGGGTGACTTTTCCTTTAAAAATCTCAGACCTTCCAGCAAATAGCCTCCCTGGACACTGGCGTTAGCCAGCAGGTTTTCTTCCTGGATCACGTGCAGCGTCTCCAGAGCCGCCGCGCACGACACCGGGTTGCCGCCGAAGGTGGTGCCGTGCGAGGCCGGGCCCCAGGCCTTCATGATCTCGGCCCGTGCTGCAGTGGCTCCCAGAGGCAGACCGTTGGCGATTCCCTTGGCCAGGCAGACGATGTCTGGTTCGACCCCAAAGGTCTGCGCAGCGAACAACTCGCCCGTGCGCCCAAAACCAGTCTGCACTTCATCCAGGATCAACATGATACCGTGCTTATCGGCTAGGCGGCGCAGCTCGTTCAGCCAGCCTGGGGGCGGAATGATATAGCCGCCCTCGCCCTGCACCGGCTCGACCAGGAAGGCTGCCACTTCTTGTGGGGCGATGACATGCTCGAACAGCCGGTCGATGTCGTCCATTGCATCCTGGGCGCAGTCTTCTGGGCTGGGTGCTTTCGAGCGGTAAGGGTAGGGAAAACGGGCGAAGTAGAACCCGGGTAAATAGGGGCTCATCCCGCTTCGGTAGCGCGACTTGGAAGTGGTGGCGCTGGTCGCCCCCAGTGTGCGCCCGTGAAAGCTACCGATGAAGGCAATGATCCCTGGTCGCTTGGTGACGTAGCGAGCCAACTTGATGGCAGCCTCCACGGCCTCGGCACCGCTATTGCCGAAGAAGAACATATCCGCCCCACCGGGCATAACCTTGCCCAGCTCCCAGGCCAGACGCAGCACCGATTCGGTGGTCGCAACGCCCACCGGCGCGTGGACAATGTGCTCCATTTGCGCTTGGGCAGCGGCCACTACCCGCGGGTGGTTATGTCCCAGGTTGCAAGCACCGAAGCCGGAAAGCCAGTCCAGGTAGCGTTTGCCGTGGCAGTCGTATAAATAGGCGCCCTGCGCCCGCTCGATGGGCAGGTTGGGCCAGTCTTGCGCCAGCGCTGGCGCCAGCAGGTCTTCACGATGAGCGATTAAATATTCGAAAGTGGGGTGGTTGGGTTTCATAAGTTTATCCTCCAAATTTTAATACCGTGCAGGTCACGAACACAGCGATGAAGAACGCCAGCCAGACATAGTCAGCCGGGCGAGCGGTGAGCACTTCAATCTCGGTGGGCTTAATCGGGGCGCCGAAGCCCTTGGTTTCCATGGCGATCTGGAAGTCATTCGCCTTGCGGAACAGCAACAGGATTAACGGCGTCAGGATCGGGATATAAGCCTTGAAGGCGCGTTTGATCACGTTCATCGAGTCGATGTCGAAGGCGCGCAGTTTTTGCGCGTCGACAATCGAGCCCCACATTTCGAACAGCAGGGTGGTGAACGATAATGCGCTGACGAACATGAATGTGGCGGTCTGCGGGATGCGCAACTTACCCATGGCGGTCATGATGCCGGAGGTCGGGGTGGTCATCACGAACAGCGGCAGCGATGAAGTCGCCACCAGGATGCGCACGCACAGCACCAGCCCGAAAACCACCCCTTCACGTGTGATCACCCCCAGGTCGGCCTCCCACAGGCGCAGGTGGCCAAAGGTAATCAGCGGGGTGTGGCCGCCGCGGTAGGTGAAGCCCTGGATCAGCAGAAGAAAAATGAAAGTGCCAACCAGGATTTGCATCAGGGTAGTAAAACGCCGCAGCTCGATGCGGGCGATGATCCAGAGCACAGCTGAAAGCCCCAGCCAGATCAACAGGACGGGGATATCGGTGATTTGGATCGGGTACATCACCAGCACCAGGGTCATCATCACGTATAAAAACTTTACCAGCGGGTGCAGGCGGTGGATGGGTGTGTCAAGGTTGGTGTAGCGGAAGACGGGTGCGCGCATGAGAGTTTCTTTTTATTGATCCATATTCGAGTAGATTAGCAAGCAATTCGCGGATCAATTCCTATCCCAGGTCGGTGATAAACCCAGTACACCATATATCTGACCCAGGGTGATGATATCCGGCGGTACGCCCAGCGGGGCCAGCTTCATCGCCAACTGTGTGGCCACAGGCGGCACAACAAAGCTGCGCCGCAGCTCCTCCACATGCGTGAATACCTCAGCGGTGGGGCCATCCAGGAGCACCTGGCCATTGTACAGCACGATCAAGCGGTTGGCGTAGTTGGCGATCAAGTCCACGTCGTGAGTGATCATCAGCACTGTGCCGCCCTGCTCGTCGTGGAAGCGTTTGGCCAGGTCGGCGAGCTGGTAGCGCCCGCGGTGATCCTGCGCCGTGGTTGGCTCGTCCAGGATCAACACCTGGGGTTCGAGCGCCAGGGTGGCAGCCACCGCCAGCTTGCGCCGGTCGCCGAAGGATAGGCGGAAGGGGAACAGGTCAGCCATCTCGCTCAACCCTACCCGGCGCAGCGCCTGCTCGGCCCGCGGCTGGATCTCCTCTTCGGTCACACCCACGTTGCGCAGTCCGAAGCGCACTTCTTCCAGGCACGAGGCGGTGAAAAGCTGGTAATCGGGGTTTTGCAGCACCAGACCCACCCGCCGGGACATCTCGCCCACCGGAATTTTACGGATGCTTTCCCCGTTGAAGAATACCTCGCCTTTCGACGGGCGCAGCAGGCCGACAAAGCACTTGACCAGCGTGCTCTTGCCCGAGCCGTTTTGTCCCACGATGCCGACGATCTCGCCCTGGCTTATCTGCACCGACACGTCTTTCAGGGCGGTTACGGTCGGTGGACCAGGGTACTGCACGCTGATCCCACGCGTTTCGAGCAGGATCGTGTGCCCATTTTCCTCTGTTCCGCGAATCCTCTCTGCAGGGTGGGGGATCGGGGTTGCAGGGATGGTTTGCCCTACCTTTAATTCTCCTGCCTGCACTGCTAATTCCACCCGCTGGGCAACTTCTTCAACAGTCAGGGTGATTTTGCGCTCGCCCTCATTTTTATCGGTCGTTCTGCCGCCAAATACCCTGGATTGGAACAGGATCAGCGCCGGGGTTTTGACGCCGGCTTGCTCAAGGCGGGCGGTTTGCGAGAAGACTTCTGCCGGGGTACCCTGCAGGGCCGTTTTACCCCGCTCCAGCACCAGCACCTGGTCAGCCAGGTGCAGGATCTCTTCGGTCTCATGGGTGGTCATTACGATCGTCAGATCACCGCCGCGCTTCAGCCGCTCAATGGCTTCACCCACCTCCCAGCGCCCGGCCGGGTCAAGTTGCGAAGTCGGTTCATCCAACACCAGCACACGCGGCTGCATGGTAAGCACGCTCGCAAGAGCAGTACGTTGCTTCTGCCCGCCCGAAAGATCGCGCGGATTACGCTCCTCCAATCCATTCATCCGCACCAAAGATAGGGCTATCTCTGAGCGGCGCAGAATCTCCTCGCGGGGTACGCCTAGGTTGGCGGGGCCGAAGGCCAGCTCGGTGCGAATTGTGGGCATAAACAACTGCACTTCGGGGTCCTGCATCAGTGCGCCGCAGACCTGCGAGGTTTCGTACAGCGGTACGTCCCACGGGTCGATGCCGGACACAGAGACGATCCCTCGCCGGTGCCCGCCATAGATGTGCGGCGCGATCCCGCTCAACAGGTAGCACAAGGTCGACTTGCCCGCCCCATTGGCGCCCAGTACGACCACAAACTCCCCTCGCCGGGCGGTCAGGTTAATGTTTTGCAGTGCAACCACTTCACCTTCGTAGGTGAAGGTCACATCCTGCAAGGAGAGAGTTACGTTTTCATCCATGGATTATTTCTCTACATCAATTTACGGAAACAATGAATATATTTCGTCAGTGGTACGGGGAAGGGGGCTTCGACTATCAAATTACCAGATAGAGCCTTCAATCTTGGGCAGGCCGCTGCGCTCCAGCGCCTCGATGATCGGGACGGTAATCACTGCGGTGATGGCCGACAGCGCCAAAACCCACCACGAGTAGGCCAGGTGGGTGGCTACACCCAGCTCGGAGGAGAAGTTATACAGGTACCAGTACGGGCGTGTCCAGGGGATCCACCAAACCAGCATGGCAACCAGGATGACCAGGAAAATACCCCCATAGCGTTCGGCGCGCTTGTTGGAAATGATCCATTTAGGCATCAATCGGGTACCTAGTGGAATGAGGACGATGATTGTGGAAGGAATCCAATACAGCCCAGCCAGGATGAAATAGAGCGGTTCAGGTACATTGCCAAAACCGCCTCTTGCGCCTGGCAGGTAGAAGGGCACCAACCAACCGAGGATGCCAATGATAATAAATAAAGGTGCGTTGATCTTCCACAGGCTTTTATTCTTCATCAACAAAGCCACAAGGATGGCGGGCGAGGCTGCGCCGATAATCACGTCCACTAGTTGGAGTGGGTAAGCGGCGGGAGCGATAAACATGCCGATAACTCCCCCGATAATTGCAGCAACAATCCCACCGATTGGCCCCAGCAGCAGGGGGGCGATCGCTGCAAACGGGGTCGCCAGAGGCACATAGCCCCCGCCACCGACGTAGGGGAAGATGGGTATCAGTGAAGTCACGCCGATCAATGCTCCAAACAGCGTGACCCAGGCGATGGATGCTCCGCCGATCCGGCCGGTCGTCTTCCTGGTACTAACTTTTTCAGTCTCTTGAGACATGGGAATCAAACCTCCTTCAGTTAGATTGCGCAGTCAGGCCTCTCTGGGATGTTGCTAATGTTCTGACGAAAGGCCTTGGGCTGCTAAGGATGAAACGAGCCCCCTTCCCGAGGCTCGATAATCCGTTAGGTTGATTCTTTTTGGAGCACAGGAATTGTTGCCGATCCCTGGGGAAAAACCGCTGCCTGCGCCTGGGGTCCATACTGGCGCAGCAGTTCATCCACCCCGGCTTGCAGTGAGGCGGGTTGGCTGAAGCCCATCTCCTTCAGTTCGGCTGGTGTAATGCCGTCTGTCATCATATACAGGCGCTTCTCCGCTTTGATGCGCGCCAGGTTGTATCCCAGCACACTGAAAGTCACTTTACCGCTGCGGCGTGTCACGTCACGCAGGTAATCTTCCGGCTTCTTGGAACGGTCGGCCATCAAGCGGTAGAATTCCTCTCCCCCCACCCCGTCGGGGCAGGCGGCTACCAACAGGATGCTGCCCCCCTCTCGCACCAGGGCGTCAGCGTATTCGACCGCCCGCACCGCCTGGTACAGGTCGATATCGTAGGGCGCGGCGGACGTCACGACAAAATCCACCTGCACCGGGCAGGTCACTTCATATAATTGCTTTGCCAGAATGACAGCCTCGCGAAACACCCGTTCCGGTGTTCCGGCAAAGGCACGCACGATGCGCTCGTCTTGAGACATCACCACGTCCAGTACCAGGTCCATTTTCACCAGCGCCCCCGCCTCTTCAAGATCCTGCCGACAGGGTACGTCCACCCGCCCAAACTGGCGGAAGCCCAAGATCACGTGGGTGTGACTGGCGTTGATGGTATCCAGCGCGGCTACGCCCGGCACGATCAACTTGCGCCCGCCCGAATAGCCGGCGTAGGGGCTCGGGCCGACGTGACCGATGCCAATTAAACGGTCCGCCTCCACCGCCAGCCGGTTGACCCATACCGGTGTGCCGCGCTGGGTGATGCCCATATATATTTGGTTGGCCTGGTCTTCGCAGCAGTGCTGCTCGATATGGTAACTGGCGTAGATCGTCTCGCCCACCTTGCGCCGTAATTCAGCTTCGGTGCTCAAGCGGTGCGTGCCGTGGGTGACCAGGATGGTCACATCCTCGTGACGCACGCCAGCCTGGTGGAGCTGCTCTAACAGCGCGGGTAGCGCCAGGTCAGTGGGGGTGGCGCGGGTGTGGTCGTCTACCAGGATGACCACTTTTTCATTGGCTTTGGCGATCAGGTTCAGTGGGGGAAGGTCGAGCGGGCAGGCGAGGGCGCGGCGAATCTCAACTTCCGGGGCATCACACCCCGGCGTCTCCCGCGGCTGGTAGATACTTGCCAGGTTTTCCTCCGGCACTTGAAACCCGACCATCTGGCTGCCATAGGGGATATGAACTTCCATCGCTCGCCTCTTGAATTTTTAGGCAGATTAAAGTGATTGTTGTGTTTCAGTGGGAATGTTATTGGGCACTGATTTTTTTATACCTGAATTGCACGTCAACACAAATTTGCCTTCATTTACGTCCAACTGGTGAAGAATTATTGGGAAACTTCCTGTATTGTATCATTTTCTCTGCCGCCTCCCTTAAGTATACAGCAACGCGTCGATTTTCCATACCAATTTCCCCCGGCTTGCGCTCACGGCGGCTTTCGCGGAGCACATCGTCCCCCCTTTTGGGGACACAGTCCTCGTTCTTTGGGGATATTATCCCAGAATGGGGACCACTTTAGGGGGCGAGTCGCCGAAGGCTTATCCCAATTGTCGCGCAATTTCTGGCAAATCGCGCCTGCCCGTGCGGATAACAATCCAAGCATGTTAGAAATAACCAGGCGATGGTTGCGCCAATTATGGAAGTTTGGTAAATCGTCGGGGCGGTTATTAGGGTTGTCCACCGATGCGGTGATAATGCAAATGGTTCGGTCATTTTGTCTATGGGTATTGACTGCCGTGCTATACTCAATAAACATTTTCAATAATTCTTATTCGCCGTATAAAGTCCTTAATGACAGTCCTGTCAAATCGGCTTCGCCTCATCCCGCCCACCAGCGAGTAACGCAAGCCGTTGGACCTCTGACCTTTTGCATGAGATCAAGAAATAAAGTTGCTCGATTCCCTGGAGAATGCAAATGAGTAACGAAAATCTACAACGTCAAATAAAGTGGGTGTCCCTGTTCAAATATATTTTACCTTTCCTGCCTTTCGGTCTCTATCTATTGACAAGCATAGGCCTTCTACCAATTGAGATTATGCCAGTGGTACTGGTTATTACTATCACGGCCTTGTTGGTTTGGGGATTGCGTAAGGTGTGGCTTGGGGTAACGAATAAGGACGGCCGCGAGTTGGCAAACGGGGTTACACCATTGGCTTTTGCAGTTTTGGCGTTTTTGCAGGAAAGGGGGTTTCTCGATAGCAATTTATTTTTCTTTCTGGTCATCTTTTCCATCGGGGTTAGTTGGACAATGGAGAAGTTGCTCCTGAAAGTATGGGAACGGAAGGAATAAGTTCTAACAGCGTTCTGGCTGGCTTTTCCTTTCAATGCCATTTATGCTGGGCGGGCACTCAAGATTGGTGCCCGAGCGTTCGTCTTCTAATTCCCGGGACCTAAAACAAGAATGCCAGCGGCGTGCGGTTCATTCATTGAACAATTCACCTCCCACCGCAAGACGGCATAAACCGCTTTATGGCTTGTCCATTCGATTTGCAAAGCAAATCGTTCATCTCTCCGTTCGTCGCGCTGGCTGATGTGGGGTATTTTCCCCTCGCCAGAATCGAATTAATTTCGGGAAATATCTGGCACCTGCCGAGGCACCATCGCGAAGCATATTGTCCCCGCCTTTTGGGGACACAGTCCTTGTTCTTTGGGGATATTATCTCAGAATGGGGACCACTTTAGGGGGCGAGTCGCCGAAGACCCATCCCCATTGTCGCGCTATTTCTGGAAAATCGCACAATGGCGCGAGTGGCGCCCTCGCGCAGCATATTATCCCCGAGTGGGGACTCCCGGAACGTAGCGTAGGGGATTCGCTGATTGCCCCGGCTT
>Ga0326726_10000405_pt1 | contig 41201 bp, 44 predicted proteins | sample MHFenrmetagenome_2_FD_207603 | JGI IMG/M metagenome (GOLD analysis project Ga0326726, IMG submission 207603) | Lab enriched peat soil microbial communities from Michigan Hollow, Ithaca, NY, United States - MHF15MN | ecosystem: Environmental > Terrestrial > Soil > Wetlands > Peat | place: USA... | reverse complement strand
AATTCCAGAGTCCGGACGCCACCTTAATGGGCAACGGGAATCCGAGTTGATGCGCGAGCATGCACACCTGCCCGCGATGGTGGGCTTCGTGAGAGAGCATGTAGCACAGCATTTCAGGGCCAGCCGGCCAGGGCCGAGCCCAGCCGTCTCTGTGAAACTTCTTGACGCAGCTTCCACCGCCGAGCGCTTCAGCAAGCATCTCCGCGCAGCGAGTGGCGCTCTCGGCCAATCCGGTGCGGGCCTGCCGCGGCGTGCAGTGCGAGCGGTGGAGCTGTGCTGGAACCTTCAGGTGCGGAGCTGTCAGCCTGACCCACTTGGTGCGGACGTTGTGCATGTGCGTGAAGATCGCTGCAATCGTGCGGACTTTCCTCTTGCCGGGCGGTTTGGCTCTCCAGGCCGCAGGGTCAAGATGTTCGATAAGGATCTGGTTCATCCGCTCGTTGGCGACAAAGATCTGGACGGCGGCTTGGCCGAGTTGAGTGTGAACCTTGGGTTGAGGCGTGGTCACGGCTTTTTACTCCTTGACCCATGATACTTGCGGGCCGTCGAGCATCCGGAAGTAATCCGCTTTATCCGGCACGCGCAACGGCCCCGGAGACTGGCGCTCTTTCACATGACCGACTGCGACGAATCTGCCGTTGCTGCCTGGCCGCGTCCAACCTAGGGAAGCAACGTTTCCGTTACTGGCTAAACCCGTAACGAGTCGAGGTTGGCACCGAACACACTCGTGGCGACGTCCACCGTGTGAATCACCATGGCGATCAAGAACGCCACCATGCCGAGCGTATTTGTCAGCAAGCCATCTCGATAAGCAAGTTGGCTGAGGTACCAAAAGAGTGGCGGATATAGGACCAGAGCAGTGATCAGACCCGGACAATAAACACCAGAGAGCGCGGTTGCGCCCATGTGGAACAGGCTATTCAGCACACTTTCGGAAAAGCAGAGCGCAACCCAATAGGGTTGCGCACGCATCGTCCGATGAGATGCCGGTGACGAGAGATAGTCTCGTTGCAGACCGTGAGAGATCACACTCTCGCGCTGGAACCGGAGGCCGTCACCTTCTGCATGTTCCGGCATCCCACGGCTGATATGGAAATCTTCGTCAGTCGCGTGCTTAATCTGCTAGCAACCATAGTGGACGCCAGCACCGGAGCCGCCATTGGTGTGGGTGTCCTAGCAGCCTTGGTAAGAACAGCCAGATTCAGCGTCCGCCGCGGGACCAGCTTGGACTCCGCGATGTCTGAGATTCGAATCACTCTCGGCCGATGGCTGGCTTTGGCATTGGAACTGGCACTGGCAGCCGACATCCTGCGAACGGTGATGATCCCCATCTGGGACGAGATCGGCAAGCTGGGAGCAATTGTCGTGCTGCGCACGGTCCTGAACTATTTTCTTGAGCGTGAGATCGAACAAGAGCAGAAGAAGACAGTTTATGTCCTCGAACCAGCTGCTTGATTCTCCTGGTGGGGGTTGGCGCTCCAGCTCGCGAGCGCCGTCGCCATTACCGGTTTCGTGGCTGTGGCGTTGGTTTCGTTGAGTCTTGGCCGCGGTGTCATACGAGCGAAACTGCTTGTGGCGGAAGGCGTGATCGGCGGTCTCGGCGTCATGACGGCAGCCACTTTGGTGCGCACTATAGGGCTTCGTACTTGGCGCCAGATCCTGATGTTCACGCTCATACTCTTCCTACGCATCCTGCTGAAGAAGCTATTCGTGTGGGAGAAGCAGCGTCTCTTTCAAAATCCAGCCTAAGGCGGACATTCCGACTTCCTCTTCGAGGGGTGTTCGTAACCTTTCAGACCTGTCGGAATCTGATTGCCAGTGAGATCGGAGCACTCGATGAAGGGCAAGGTTGTACTCGTAACCGGGGCCAACGGTGGCTTGGGTACCTATGTGACGCAGGCGTTTGTCGACGCAGGTGCAACTGTCGTCGGCACATCGCGGAAAATACAGCAGTCTGATTTCAACAACCCAAACTTCACCGCGTTACCAGCAGAGATTTCGACTCGTGAGGGGGCCCAAACCCTCGTAGATCAGGTTGTGGCGCGTTTCGGGAAGTTCGATGTTTTGGCACACACGGTCGGTGGTTTCGCCGGCGGCCAATCGATAGCGGACACCGACGACGCAACTTTCCAACGTATGTTTGATCTCAATCTGAATTGCGTATTTCACATTCTCCGGGCAGCAGTTCCGCCTCTGCGAAAGACGGGCACAGGTCGCATCATTGCGATTGGAAGCCGGGCTGCGCTGGAACCTGGCGCAGGCGTGGGCGCGTACAGCGCTTCGAAGGCGGCCATGGTCTCCCTAATCAGAACTGTGGCGCTCGAAAACAAAGATGTAGAACTGACCGCAAACGTGATCTTGCCCGGCACGATGGATACACCAGCCAACCGCAAAGCGCTTCCGAACGCGGATGTCAGCAGGTGGGTACAGCCGGCCACGGTCGCTGAGTTGGTTGTCTGGCTAGCCAGCGAACCTGGCAAGGACGTCAATGGATCAGTGATCCCGGTCTACGGTAAAGATGCTTGAGATCTTCGCCAAAGCGATTGTTTACACCCTCGCGGTATACGCCACCTTCGGATTGGTGTTTGCGGTGCCATTCGTGTGGTTAGGAGTTCAGCGCTTGGATTCCGAGGCTCAGGGATCAGGCATTGGCTTTCGACTCCTGATTCTGCCTGGCGTCGCTGCGTTTTGGCCGATGATCCTCTACCGCTGGAGTCGTGGGGTCGCTGAGCCTCCCGTGGAAAACAACCCTCACCGGTTGTCGAGCAAGCCATGATTCAGCCACTCAGAGTCGTCCATCGCCGCGCATTTGTTGCGCTAGCGCTAGTGCTACCTACGATCCTGTTGATCGGCCTCGGAGCCCGGCGCCCAGGCATTGGCCCAAGTACTCATGCTATCGACGTGTCAGGCACCAGCAATATCGTGAGGGAGTCGAGCAACTTGTGGCAGAAGCATGCGATTCAATCAAAGTTCTATAGCAAGTCGGACCGTCCGCAAGACATCTATCTTGTTCTCCAACCGGCGGAAGGGTTGAATGAGCCGGACTTGCTGCTTTATTGGGCTACCAACGCACCGCAGGGAAACGTTTTGCCTGGAGAGGCGCAACTAGTTGGCGCCTTTACCACGGGCAAGGCCTTTCTTCTTCCGTCGAATGGGAAAGGTGCTGGCCATTTGGTCTTGTTCAGCCCAGCTCATCAGGCGGTGTTTGACACCGCCAGAGTGGAGAAGTAGCCATGAGCGTTCAATATGGCGCAATCACTTGGAACCGGCAGAAGAAGGTGTACGACGTCACACTTCTGTCGTTGCTGGCGCTGTACCTCGGAATGTTTGTTGGTGTGAGCATTTTGCGTAACCCGAACGCGACGGCAGAGACGCTACTGATTCGCGCGTTTGGAACCGCTGCATTCTTGCTGCTGAACGTGGTGCTGTGCATCGGCCCTCTGAGTCGATTGGATCGTCGTTTTCTTCCACTGCTCTATAACCGTCGCCATCTGGGCGTCACGACCTTTCTGTTGGGCTTGGCACATGGGGGCTTTGCCCTGTTCCAGTTTCACGCGCTGGGGGATGTGAGTCCGTTCATTAGCCTGTTCATCAGCAATCCGCGGTATGGCAGCGTTGCCGACTTCCCATTTCAGGTCCTTGGATTCTTCGCATTGATCATCCTGTTTCTAATGGCTGCTACCAGCCACGATTTCTGGCTGCGGAATCTGTCCGCACCCATGTGGAAGCGGCTGCACATGCTGGTGTATGTGGCTTACGCGCTGCTGGTCACGCATGTGACTCTAGGGGCGTTGCAGTCAGAGACGAGTCCCTTGCTGGCCTTTGCCCTCATCGTGGGTGTGACCACTGTACTATCGCTTCATCTCGCGGCAGCGTTTCGTGAGAAGCGGGCTGACCGGGCGAGACATCAAGCGGTCGACGAAGGATTCGTCGAGGTCTGCAAAGTGGACCGTATTCCCGAGAAATGCGCGACTGTCGTATCTCTCTCCGGGGAGCGCGTTGCGGTTTTTCGCTACGATGGCAAGGTCTCTGCGATCTCAAATGCTTGCCAACATCAGAACGGACCGCTAGGGGAAGGGCGCATCATCGATGGCTGCATTACGTGTCCGTGGCATGGCTACCAGTATCAGCCAGAGTCTGGGGCGGCCCCGCCGCCGTTCAAGGAAAAGGTCCCGACCTTCCGTGTCAAGGTTGTCGAAGGATCTGTGTTCGTGCATCCACGTCCTAACCCACCCGGAACCCGCGTAGAGCCTGCCCAAATTGAGTCTGCCCAAGTCAAGCCCAGGGAGGCACAACCGCGATGAACGACTTCTACGTAGGTTATCTACCGAAGGCGCCCACCGGGCTGGCTCGTTTTGTGCGGAAGGTCATTGTTGCGCTTGGCTTGCTTGCGGTGACCGCGGCTCTGGTGTTGGTTGTTGGACAAATGCCGTTTACTAATTCCGCGTTCGAATACGGGAAGCTGCGCAGTTTTGAGGGGGTTGTCGTGACGCAACCTTTCCCAACGCTGTTAGTCGCGCGTCCTGGAGAAATCGGGCAACAAGACAAATATTCAGGCTATCTGCTCGTCGCGCCTGGAAAACATGGGGCCGACGACCTCGTGGCCACCTTCGATGGCAAGCAGGTCCGTCTGCAGGGCCAGCTGATCTATCGTGAGGGCGGAACAATGGTGGAAATAACACCCGGATCCATCGCTGTGATCGATAACGCGCCCGCAGTGCAAGCCACGACTCGTGATCTGGGAACGGTGACGGTCACCGGCGAAATCGTAGACAGCAAGTGCTACCTGGGGGTGATGAATCCCGGCCAAGGAAAGGTTCACCGTGACTGCGCGGCCCGTTGTTTGAGCGGGGGCATTCCGCCGATCTTTGTCACGACCGACGGGCATGAACAATTCTTGCTGGTTGGCCTCGACGGACGTGCCCTGGGACGCGACGCGCTACGCGAGTTCATCGCGGAACCAATTCAGATCCAGGGAGAACTCCTGGAGACAGGCTCGACGCAACTACTGAAAGTCGATCCGAGAGCGTTGCGCCATACACCGGACGGACTGCAAACACTATCAAAGGATTCCACGTTCGGGCAATAAACAGTGTAGGGAGGGTCAATTCCTGAGAATGCTGGGCCTCGGGTGCATATCACAACGTCTTACGGTAATGCACACAGCGGTCCACCACCTCGTATCCCAGCGCCTCATGCACGCGTTGGGACACATCATTGTCAACCCAGGTGTCCGACGCCATCTCAACGCACCCTTGGCTGCGTGCCCAGTCTTCTGCCGCGGCCAAGAGTCTTTTGCCTATCCCCGTGTGCCGATGGTTCTCAGCAACGTACCAACCCTCGATATAGCCCACCGGGCGCGAGGGGTTGCAGCCGTCCGCGTGCGAACGCAAGTCGACTTCAAGGAAACCGGCTATTCGATCACTCGCCTCAGCAACCAAAATGATGAGCGGCATCGTTACGGGAGCCTTGCCTTCGAGAATTAGTGTAAGTTCTCGGGCATGTTCCTCCGCAGACGTCTTGGGCCATAGGGCCTCGTGCAAGCGCACGAGTTGGTCGCGATCCGACAACTGAGCAAGCCTGATGCAAATATCCGACACCGAGCGAAACGCCTTTCACGGCCAGCAGTCGCTACACTCATGTGTTCGTCACAGAGCAGAGCCAGTGGGGCCTTGTATCCGGATCGTCAAATCTTTATAAAACGCGCATAGACGCGCGGGTGCAAAGCTTCGAGATCCAAAAGCGTGAGGAAGTCAATCGTCTTGAACTCCTGATCGATGGCCGGTGGGCCACAGATCTTTGCCCCCACCGCCAAGTACGCACGCAACAATTTCGGGATCTTGTCGCTCGCGTTTTCCGTTGACATCAGGGGCATTGCGAATGCGGGCTGCGGTGTGGTTCGTAGTTGGGGCTCCACCAATTGCTCCCTCATGGCCTCATAGACCGCCGCACCATGCGCCGGATCTTGCGAGGTTAACGAAGAACAACCGATCAGATACCGACCACCATGGTGGATAGCGTATTGGGCGATTCCACGCCACAGTAGGTAGAGGACTTCGGAGGAGCGATGATCGCGGTGCACACAGGCACGTCCCAGTTCGATCACGGAGTTGCCCAGCTGCTTGTAGGGCGAAAAATAAAATTCACGCTCGCTATAAAAGCCTGCGTTTGCTGAAGCCATCGCGCCCGTCTGTAACCGATAGGTTCCAACAATCTTGCCCGTACCCGCGTGCTCCACAAGCAGGTGGTCACAGATGCCGTCGAACTCATCGGTGTCTTGTCCGGTCACGTAGGCGCACTCCAAACCTTCGTTCAACTCCAGGTTAAAGACCAGAAATCGCAACCGGAACGCCGCTATGCGGTCCGACTCGGCAGATGCCGTACGGAGGTGGTACGAACCCTGGCGAATGTCAGGAGACCAGTCGGCTTCGGTTCTGCGGCTTTCGGTGGGTCGAAGGGATGGCGAGAAAGTCGCCGGAGCTTGCAAGCAGGCTTCAACGGTGACGTTGCTCCCAGAACGTCTCACGGGCGAAGCCTCCTACGACTGTCGTTGTGCGAATCCACCGTACTTCTAATGGGTGCTGCTTATGGTACTGACCGTGGGATGCGCGAGCATGAGGAAAGTGACAAAGTTCAATCCGCCAGCAGTCGTCTCTAACAAAATGACGGCTGTGCCGCCAATTTTCTTGTCACTTCCGTGCACTTGGTGAGTCTCAAGGTGCATGTGGAACTCAGGATGGCACTGGGGGGAATTTGTGATGAAGAAACTGCTTTTCGCCTTCCTGGCGCTTGCTGCGCTGTCAACGGCGGCACCAGCCAAAGAACTTCTCAATCTGGAAAACGGAGTTGCTATCCAGGGGTACGACCCGGTTGCCTTTTTCACCGACCATCGGCCAGTGAAAGGCAACGCGCAATTCCAGTCTCAATATCGCGGGGCGAAGTATTACTTTGCGTCGGCGGAAAACAGAGCCGCCTTTGACAAAGAACCTGCGAAGTACGAGCCTCAATTCGGCGGCTTTTGCGCGTACGGTGCCAGCCGGGGAAAGACTGTTCCGGTCAAGATTGAGACTTGGGAGATCGTCAATGGACGACTGCTCCTGCAATACGACCTTGATGTCAAAAGCAAGTTCGACAAGGACCCGCAAGGAACACTTAAGCAGGCCGACGAGAACTGGCCTGGCCTGGTCGATAAATACGGCAAGTGAAGGAGCGCACCATGAGCACACAAGCCATTTCCACTATGAGTCGACCGATGACCACTCCGGTTTTGATCTTCAGTTGGGCGTGCCGAATTGTCGCGGCGATCATCTTGTTGCAAACGCTCTTCTTCAAGTTCACAGCAGCACCGGAATCGGTCTACATCTTTACGAAGCTCGGGACGTTCATCCACACTTACATCCCGTTTGCGTCGATCAGCACAGTCGAAGTCTCGGGACGAATCGGGTCGGGAATTATGGAGTTGATTGCCGCCGTGCTGTTGCTGACACCTCGTTTCGTGTGGGCAGGTGCAATCTTAGCGATGGCGGCTACAGGCGGAGCTATCGTTAGCCACTTAACCTTTCTGGGCATCGAAGTACAGGGGGATAAGGGACTCCTCTTCTTCCTGGCCATCGCCGTAATTGTGACGAGCGCCATTGCCCTGTTCTTGCACCGCATGCAAATTCCGGTTCTCGGGAAAAGGTTCTGACATGAACACCCGGTCACTGAATACTGCGGTTAATGACGTCCTGCAACAGGGCTGCGTCTTTCTAGATCGCATCGGCGACGAAACGTACGCTCGCCCGCTTGAAGGCCCAGCCAAAGAAAAGCCCGCGGCGTCCCTGGGAGCCCACTATCGGCACGTGCTCGATCACTTTCTCTGTTTGGCGGAAGGGATTGGGACTGGCCAGGTCAACTACGATCAGCGCCGTCGGAACTCGCAATTGGAGAATTCCGTGACGTGTGCACGTCTCGTAACCGAAGGTCTGATAGACGAATTCGGAGGACTTTCTCACGAACTTCTTCAGCGTGAGTGTGCTGTAACGTACAGCGTGGGTTATGGCGATACCGAAGCGGAAGCAGTGAGGTCTAATCTGGCTCGGGAAGTCATGTTCTGCGTCGGGCACGCCATCCACCACTACGCGATTCTCAGGCTGCTGTGTGCGGGAGTCGGTGTGAAACTGCCGTACGAATTTGGTGTCGCCCCCTCCACGTTGAAGCATCTGGACTCTGAAGCGGCGGCACGAGGGTAGCCGACCATGATTTCCTCTCATTCGCTTCCGGAGACGCAAGCCGCGCTGGCGCTCTCCATCTTTTTCGCGACCTTCATTTACGAAGATGGGGCCACCCTGCTGGCGGCGACTCTGTCGGCTAGCGGAAGCTTGGACCCGCGGATCGGACTTCTGACTACTTTTCTGGGTATCTGGGTGGGAGATATGGGGCTGTATGGCCTGGGCTCCAGTTTCGGACGGCGCACGGCGCAATCTCGTTGGCTCCAGCAATACCTAAGGCCCGAGTCACTCGCCAAGGCCGAAAGGTGGTTTTTGAAACATGGATCGTTCGCCTTGGTCATGAGCCGCGCGATTCCCGGAAGCCGTCTACCTCTTTATGTAGCCGCCGGCGCCTTACGGCTTCCGGTTCGAATGTTTGCCAAGACGACCGCGGTCTGCTCGGCTGTCTGGGTCTCTGCGATATTTGCCATCTGGCGGTTCATTCCTAAAGTGTCGTCCGGACATCAGAGATTGCTGCCGTGGCTACTGACCGCCCTTGTGCTGTTTGCACCGTGGCTGCTGAGCAAGAGCGCCAGATCATTCGGCGGATGGATTCGGAATCGTGAAAGTCTTCGAGACTGCCCAACGGTGAGCTTAGGTGCACTTTGACGGTTGTTACGTGTATGTTCGCCCTTTCCGATGCGAGCCCGCCGTCTTGGATTGCGAGCCCGCTCAGCGAAAGGCCCCGAAGACTCCGGCGCCCCATCCGCTGCCCACTCTGCGGCTGGTCGCCCCGCAAGGAAGATCAGTGGTTCGGCACGTGCGGAAATGAGCGGAACGCGGGAGGCGTCGGCCCATCCTGCCTCCACCAATGGACTGAGCCCCAGTGGCTCTCGTGTAGCTGTTGGTCCGCGCATTCCGACTGTAATGCTCAGGGACTAAAAGGAGGAATCCATGGTAAAGGTTAGCGTGTTGTATCCGAATCGAGAAGGCACGAAGTTCGACATGGCGTACTACCTCAATCACCACATCCCTATGGTTCGTCAACTACTGGGATCGGCCTTGAAGGGAGTATCGGTCGAGCAGGGAATTTCGGCCGAGGAGCCGGGATCGACTGCTCCGTACGTCACAACGTGTCATCTTCTGTTTGACTCAGTTCAAGCCTATCAAACGAGCTTCGGCCCACACGCGCAGGAGATCATGGAAGACATCCCTAAGTACGCGAAATCCGAGCCTCTCATTCAGATCGGGGAAGTCAAGCTCTAGCCATGGCTACAATCGGCGGATGGTTTCGGAAGCGCCTATGTGCTAGGGACCCCGAGGCGGTGGGCTTATGTGCACTTTGACTGTCGTCACTCGTAACGCCACGTACCTCATGGCAATGAATCGTGACGAGAAAATCGCACGGGGTACGGGGTTTCCTCCTGAGATCCATGAGTTTGAAGGTGTCAAGGCCATCTATCCCAGCGACGGCGACGGTGGCACATGGTTTGCCACCAACGAATATGGAATCACACTCGCACTGCTGAATTGGAATGACGTAACTCCGCACGGCACACATGCCAAGACTCGGAGCAGAGGACGAGTGATCCCGGCTCTCATCGGTTCGCGATCGCTATCGGACTTGCATGAGGTGCTCGACGTTTCGAACTTTAAAGGAATGATGCCGTTTCGGCTCGTAGGAGTATTTCCGTTGGAACAAAAGATTTGGGAGTGGCGTTGGGACTCCAAACAGCTTGGGCTCCAAGCTCACATGTGGGAATCGCGGCACTGGTTTTCATCGAGCCTCTCGGACGATCGGGCCGAGAGCTTGCGTGGAAGTATATGCCGTGACACGCGGCATGAGTCGGATGCCGGCTCTGTGGCCTGGCTGCGAAGACTTCACGCGTCGCACGGGGGCGTCCCAGGGCCATTTAGTTTGTGTGTCCACCGAGAGGACGTGAAGACGCTGAGTTATAGCGAAGTAGTGGTCACGCCTGAACACATGCAGATGGGTCATTTCCGCGGCAGTCCTTGCACTATGGCTCAGATTCAGCAGATTCATTCGGTAGAGATTGAGAGATCTGACGGTCCGGATCCAGCTGTTTGGGGTGTTAGCAATGCAGCGATTTGAAATCATGCCACTCGCAATGGAACTCGACTCTGTTCAACAAAGGCAATTGTCGGGCAACGCCTTGAGTCGAGCACTCAACAACTTCTTCGAGCGGTTGAAGCGTTGGTCTCGCTGGGAGTTCTGGCCTCCCTATTTGTTTTATCCGCCGGTGGTTGCCTACATCGCTTATCTCGGAATCAGGTTCCGAAGTTGGACGTTGTTTACCGCGGCCAACCCAGCGATTCCGGCGGGCGGATTCGTCGGCGAGTCCAAGCATCAGATCCTGGAGCAATTGAAAAACGCCGCTGAATGGCTACCGTGCTCCACTCTTCTGGCAGTTGGAGTGCCCTCCCAACGCCTTGCTGAAGCTGAGGAATTCATGCGGCGGCATGGGCTGCAGTTTCCGGTCGTGTTGAAACCTGATGTTGGGCAGCGTGGCTCGGGGGTGGCGATCGTCCGCTCGCCGGAGCAATTGTGCGAGTATCTGACGTACACGTCGTTCCCGGCAATTTTGCAGGAGTATGCCCCCGGTGAGGAGTATGGGGTCTTTTACTATCGCTACCCAGGTAGCGAGCGAGGTCGAGTTTTCTCCGTCACTGAGAAGAGAATGCCCGTTCTTCTCGGTGATGGAAAGCGTACGTTGGAAGAGTTGATTCTCGCGGATGATCGCGCGGTTTGTATGTCAGACTTCTACCTGCGCAGGAATTCGGAGCGGACTCACGAGGTGCCGGCGGCGGGACAGAGTGTACAACTGGTTGAGATCGGGACCCATTGCCGGGGCGCCATCTTTCTCGACGGAGGCGAGACGATTACCCCAGATCTAGAAGAAGTCATCGACCGCATCGCCAAGACCTTTGACGGTTTCTTCTTCGGGCGCTTTGACATTCGTGTTCCTTCCCGACAAGACTTCATGGCAGGTCGCAACATGAAAATCGTTGAGCTAAACGGGGTGACCTCCGAAGCAACCCATATCTACGATCCTAAGCTCAGTCTCTTCGGCGCCTATCGTGTGTTGTTCGAACAATGGCGAATCGCTTTTGAAATTGGAGATCGCAACCGTGCGCAAGGCGTAAATCCCACTTCTGTGGGCGACCTGCTGGATGCGATTCGCGCGTATCGCCGTCTCGCGGAGCGCTATCCGGAATGACCTAAACCGCGTGGCGTATCACCTAGGTTGGCTAGATCGCATCTCGGCATCGGTACCGACAGGGCATCTTTGCCTTCCTCTCAGCGCCACTTCTTCAGAAGACTGTTTCTGGTGACTTCCGGTTTGCCGGCGATATGGTTGTGGAGGGACCGATTCGAAAGCGCTACGGCGGAACGAACGTCTGCAATGACGATTGTCTATTGGCTCGGCGGCCTTAAAGGCAGCGGCACATCCATCGTTCTTGGCCAGGCTGGAAATGTTGCAGGCCCGCTGGCAGGTTCTGGCGGGGAGAACTGTGGGCTCTCCTTCTTATCGCTGTGGGCCTCTGGAAGAAAGGGATAAAAACCCAAAAGCTTCATCCGCCGAAGGAGTTCCTTTCCATAGGAGGTGCCGTCCACCTCATCGCGTGAAGCAGAGACTTCAATTAGGCTGTCGCGAGGGCCAAGATACAGCAGTGCGTCAGCGGCATCTTTCAGTTTCACATCAGAATCGATCTTTTCAGTCCCTCCCGAGATGACGGGTAACGTCGGCAGGTCACCAACCCAGTTTCCGTTCAGCAATGCAATCGAAGGCGCAGGCCATGAGTCGAATCGGTGATCTAGGTCGGCATATCCTTTCACGGCATTCGTACCTGCCACGATCACGAACGCTCGCGCCCCGGCCCGCCGCAATGCGGGTTCAATGTAGTTTGGGTGTCCCGCTCCACGCAGAAAGTGATTTGAACCTGCGATCAGGAAAGCCCGGCGGTGTTTGGCGACTACTTCGTCCTTTACCACCCGCGCATACCATTGGTCGCGATGTCCAAGAAACGGACCGATGTCATCCTTGGTCTTTACATTCATCCAATTGATGTAGGGATCTCCGCAAAGGACACGCATCTGGTGCTTGCCACGGCGCCGCATGTTCGTTTCACGCACCACTCTGTACAAGTCCCCGTAAATTGGTGGCGGTGGACCCAGACCGAGGGTGCTGCGCCAGGCCCGTTGCACATCCGCAATGGGAACTGCTTCGCCTGCGATGTATCGATCCACCGACTTCTGGTACAGCGAATTCCCGAGTTCCACCACGATGTCGTCAACCCGGTCGGCGAATTCAGAGTTTGCGACCAGCGCGTCGAGCCATTCGTATTCCTGTTTATTGTTATGGATCTCACCCAGCATCACGATGTCGTGCGTCTCGAATGCCTCGAGGACAGCGGTAGTCGCATTCTCAGGCTTCGGATTCGCTTGCGCAAGACAGAGTGAAGCCAACGCGAACGAAAGTGCTGATAAGGTTTGTATTCGATGTACTTTCATCCGCGCTTCCCACGAACTGTTTCGAGACTACAAATAAAGACACCAGTCCGGTAGCGAGAGTTCCCCGTGGTCTGATCTTCGTTGGAGGTCCGCCAGAGGTTCGGTTGTTGCCCTGCTTGCGGTCGTCATCAAAGAACGAGAGCGCGTTTTACAAAATACCTTTGCACCCGGAAAGAGCGGCCCTCAGGGGCTTGAAGCCCGCATTCCCTGGCGGGCCTCAGCGGCACGGCTGAAGCCATGCCCTTCCCCAGACCCATTTATGAGACCGGTTCTAGCGTGGGCAGGCTTTCAACAGCTGGCGCTGGCCGAATCTCCTTCACATCTTCGACATAGGCTCGCAGGACTTCCGCCACGCTCCAGGCTTGTGCCACACATCCACACGGCCGCTGAGGTGCGTCGCCATCAAATATTTCCGAGATGTGTCCCAACCCTCCATCTGCGAGGTGATCCTTTAAAGGAGTCAGCCACTCGGCCGCCTGGCTTCGGGCGGCATCACTGCCTCCGTTGACCTTGATATATGCGGTGAGGAAAGGACCCATCAGCCATGGCCATACCGTGCCCTGGTGATAGGCACCGTCGCGCTCGGTGGGACCGCCTGTGTATCGGCCACGGTACTGCGGGTCGGTGGGCGCCAGGCTGCGCAAACCATATGGCGTGAGCAGATGCTCTTGGACCTTCTCGACCACCCTCTTCGCGCGTTCGGACGACAACATGCTGTGGGTCAAGCTGACGGCAAAGATCTGGTTCGAGCGGAGCGAAGGATCCGGGGGCGCGCCATTGGTGACGTCGTATAGACAGCTGGTGTTCTCGTTCCAGAAAAGACGATTGAAACTCCAGCTCGCGACCGTTGCCATGTTGCGGTAACGTTTTTGACCGGGTTCGTCCCCGAATTTACGGGCCAAGTCCTCCATGATGCAAAGGGCGTTGTACCAGAGCGCCTGGATTTCAACGGGCTTGCCGCGGCGTGGCGTCACGACCCAGTCACCGACCTTGGCATCCATCCAGGTGAGCTGTACGCCTTGCTCACCCGACGTGAGCAATCCGCTGGGATCCACCTTGATTCCATAACGCGTGCCGCGGACATGCCAGGAGATGATGTCCACGAACACGGGATAGAGTTCATTGCGCACAAACTCGAGGTCGCCGGTATACGCGAGGAAAGCGCGGGCCGCCTCGAAGAACCAGAGTGTGGCATCGACTGTGTTGTATTCCGGCGTTTCCCCGGCATCCGGGAAACGGTTCGGCAGCATCCCCTGGTCCACGTGTTTCGCGAACGTGCGCAGAATGCTGCGCGCGACGTCATGCTTGCCAGTCGGCAAGGTGAGGCCGGGCAGGGCGATCATGGTGTCGCGGCCCCAGTCGCTGAACCAGTGATAGCCGGCAATGACCGTCTTCTGGTCGCCACGGGAAACGATGTACTGGTCGGCGGCATTGGCAAGATCCTGGACGAAGGCATCCTCCACCGGCGACGATACGGCTACATTTCGGCGACGTGTGATTTCTGCCTGCCGATATTCAGCCACTTGGTCAACATCGCGCGGCTCCGTGGAGGCAATCACCGAGGCTTGACGGCGAAGGCGCAGGTCGAAACGTAGAACCAAGGGGTTGAAGAGGTCTTCTGAGAAATCGAGCCCCCGTTCGCGTTCGACGTCATATTCAAAGTTCCGGTACCAGTCCCCCGTCTTCCGCAATTCGGCAGCGTTGTTGGCCAGATACAGCGACGGCAGTCCTTCATAAGGAGCGACACTCGCCAATCCAGAACGCTCCTCGACCGCTGGATTGATGGCACCATTCTCGTGGGTGGTGCTGTGATAGTCGCGGAACGCGATCAGAGGCCTGAGTTCAAGCCACAACTTCTTTGGTCGTTCTGGGTGATTGTTTTTCTTCAGTTCGTATTGCACGACCGTGCTGTTTTCACCATGGACCATGAAAACTGACTTCTCGATCTCGATGCCTTCGATTTCGTAGGTGAAGACAGGAAATGGGTCGAGGCGAAACTGTTTGAGGTACTTAAAACCCTGTGGGTGAATGACACCAGGGTACTGGTTTGCCGAAAGATCAAAAGCTTGACCCTCGATAAAGAGCGTTTCTTCCAGCTTGGATAGCATTACAACACGCCCAACCGGCGGTTTAGTGGCAGCCACCAGTAACCCGTGGTAGCGGCGCGTGTTCAGCCCCACGATTGTCGACGAAGCAAAGCCGCCGAGTCCGTTGGTTTCAAGCCACTCGCGGCGGAGAGCAGCGTCACGGTCACCGCATGTTTCTTTCGTGAACTGAATCATGAATTGCCATCTCCCAGCGGATATCTTCTTTTCGGTAAGACGCAGACAGAGCCAGAAAGTGACAAAAAGGCAGGGCACGCCTTGGCGCGCCCTGGTTAGTAGTTCTTGTTGAGAGGTGCCAGGTCTTACGCCACCTCGCAAAACACCTTGATGGCGCCATTCGGCGAGGTGAGTTTCTGGAACAACTCGCTGTAGTTCTCTAGGCCCTTCACGGGGTCGGTGAGAAGCTTGCTGAGCCATCCCGGATACTCCGCTTCCGCCTGTGCCATATCCCCCACACCCATTTCGAAGTATTCCCGGTTGGCGTTCACAGTTCCGACCATGACCTTGTTGCCGAGAACAAATTCGAGATTGATTCGGTCCGCAGGGATCGAGATCATTTTGTCGCCGCCCGTCACGCTGGCGAGGACCAATACCCCGTTCTTGCCCAACGCCTGCATGCCATCGAATACCACACTTGAATTGCCGGTGCCCTCAAAGACGAGGTCGAATGGGCCGTACTGCTTCGCGGCATCCAGGATGGATGTTTCTTTTGTCGAGACGTAGCGGGCACCCAGTTCTTCGATGAGGTCCGCGTTCAGATAAGGCTTGGTCGTGCGAGCAAACGTGGTGACATCCAGACCCTTCAATCGCAGAACCATCGTGGCCAGCAAGCCGATGGTCCCGGCCCCCATCACCGCAGCCTTCCGCGGACGCCACACCTTGAGTCGGCGCTGGATCTCGTAAGCCTGGTGAATCCCTTTCTCAACGACGGTGGTGGGCTCCAGCAGCACTCCGACGTGTTTGAGGCCCTTCGGTACCTTGACGATGAATTCGACGTCATCGACGTAGTGTTCTGTCAAATAGCCGTGGCGCAGATTGATGCCCCGCTCGTAGTACGTGTCGTCCGTGGTCATATCGTTGGTGCCGATCAGGTCGTAAATGCTCTTACCTGGCCGGCGCACAGTGGCCACGACGTAGTCGCCGGGCTTCACTTCGGTGACATTCGGCCCCACGGCTTCCACTTGGCCGAAGCCCTCGTGACCGATGACCAAAAAGTCGTAGCCGGGGGGTGCTGCGCCGTATTCAGCGGCGTTGATCTCTTTGTCGGTTCCGTCCACGCCAACCCGTAGAACTTTGACTAGCACGCCACGACCGTTGGGGACCTGATCCAGCGACGGCTTTGGCAAATCGGCCACGTGGACGCTGTTGGGTTTTCCTGGGAATACACTAATCGCTTTCATTTCCATTTCTCCTTATGAAATCAGTCTGCGGCTACCTCGGCAACCGCCGGTTCGGTTTTCTTGCGTTCGCGGGACTCTCCGCTCTGTTGCATTAACTTGGTCACGACGCCAGTCCATCCAGTCTGATGGCTGGCTCCTACTCCGGCACCCGAGTCACCGTGGAAGTACTCATGAAAGAGGATCAGATCGCGCCAGTGTGGGTCGGTCTGGAACCTTTCGAGATTCCCGAACACCGGTCGGCGCCCTCCCTGATCCTGAAGGAATATGTTCGTCATACGGCGCGACAATTCTCCAGCTACTTCCCACAGGGTCATCATCTTTCCCGACCCGGTTGGGAACTCAACCTTGAAATCGTCGCCCAGGTAGTGATGAAACTTCTGAAGTGACTCAACCAACAGATAGTTGACCGGGAACCAGATGGGTCCACGCCAGTTGGAATTTCCACCGAACAGCCCGGTCGAAGACTCGCCTGGCTCATAGTCGACGCGGTGCTCCATACCTTGCGCCGTAAGCTTGTAAGGATTGTCACGGTGGAACTGTGACAAGGCACGAATGCCGTACGGCGACAGGAACTCGCGCTCGTCCAACATGAACTTGAGAATGCTTCGGAGTTGATCAGCGTCGGCGATGGACAACAGTCTCCGCTCGCCCATGCCCTCGGTGCGCATGCAGGCAAGATTCTTGGTGAGATCCGGACGGTTATCAATGAACCACTCCAAACGCCTCTTAAAATCAGGCAGCTTGTCGAGAACATCGGATTCCAGTGTTTCCACTGCGAACAGCGGGATCAGGCCCACCATTGAGCGAATCTTCATTGGAAACTGGTTGCCATCGGGCAGCTTGAGCACGTCGTAGAAGAAGCCATCTTCCTCGTTCCACAGTCCCATGCTGTCGTGGCCGCGATGGCTCATCGCGTGAGCGATGTAGATGAAGTGTTCCCAAAACTTGCTGGCCACATCTTCGTAACAAGGCTCTTCCTTTGCCAACTCCAGTGCGATCGCGAGCAGATTGAGGGTGTACATCGCCATCCAGCTGGTTCCGTCCGATTGTTCGATGTAGCCACCGGTGGGCAACGGCGCGCTACGGTCGAAGACACCGATGTTGTCCAGGCCCAGGAAACCGCCCTGGAAAATATTCATGCCGTCGGCGTCCTTCCGGTTCACCCACCAGGTGAAATTCAGCATCAACTTGTGGAAGACACGCTGCAGGAATGCGCGATCGCCCTTGCCCTTGCGCTTCTTGTCGATCTTGTAGACGCGCCACGCGGCCCAGGCGTGCACCGGAGGATTGACGTCTCCGAACGCCCATTCATAGGCGGGAATCTGTCCGTTGGGGTGCATGTACCACTCGCGCAACATCAATGTGAGCTGTTCTTTGGCGAAGTCGGAATCCACGAGCGCGAGCGGAATGCAGTGAAACGCCAAATCCCAAGCTGCGTACCACGGATATTCCCACTTGTCGGGCATGGAGATAACGTCCGCGTTGTACAAGTGCGTCCACTCGTGATTGCGACCTTTGGCGCGCTCAGGGGGTGGGGGAGGATTACCGGGGTCGCCCCTCAGCCAATCGTTTATGACGTAGTGGTAGAACTGTTTGGACCACAACATGCCTGCAAAGCCCTGACGCATTACGTTCTGCGCATCCGCCGAAAGGTCCTGCGGAATTACCGTGCCGTAGAATTCGTCGGCTTCTCGCTGGCGGAGAGCAAACGTCTTATCGAAGCTGGCAAAGGCGTTCTTGCCCTTGAAGTCGGAGTCGGCCAGGCGCAAGCGGACCACCACCGTCTCGCCCGCACCAACCGTGAGCTTGTAGTGGGCTGCGGCCTTTGTGCCGGCATGCTCCGGATTGACGGCATCCGCGGTGCCATGAACGACGTAGTCGTTAATGCCGTCTTTCACGTAGGCCGTACGGTTCTCGACTCCGAACAGTCGGCGGGCATTGGTTTCGTTCTCGGTAAAGAGCAACTCCGGAGAGCCCTCACAATGCAGCCACCGGTTACCTGGCTGATCATGATTCAGCTCGATCACCGGATTCGGAGCCGGGCGTGCCTGGTGCAACTCCGGCCGCCGCTCGCGCCCTCCCCACGACCATGTGTTGCGGAACCACACCGTCGGCAACAGCCGAAGGCTAGCGGTTTCCGGCCCTCGGTTCGCGACCCTGAGCTTGATCAGGATATCTTCGGTGTCGGCCTTCGCGTATTCGACAAACACATCGAAATAGCGATCGTCGTTGAATACTCCTGTGTCCAGCAGTTCGAACTCCGGCTGGTTCTTCCCGCGTCGCCGGTTTTCTTCTACCAGCTGACCGTAGGGAAACTCCGCCTGGGGATATTTGTAGAGGTACTTCATGTACGAGTGCGTAGGTGTCGAGTCGAGGTAGAAGTAGTACTCCTTCACGTCCTCGCCGTGATTGCCCTCGTTGCCCGTCAAGCCGAAAATCCGTTCTTTCAGGATGGGGTCGCGCTCGTTCCATAGGGCCACGGCAAAACAGATGTTCTGTTTCCGATCACTGATGCCAGCCAAGCCGTCCTCGTTCCAGCGGTAGGTGCGCGATCGGGCGTGGTCATGAGATAAATATTCCCATGCGTTCCCATACGGGCTGTAGTCCTCGCGCACGGTGCCCCACGCACGTTCGCTGAGATATGGCCCCCACCGTTTCCAGTGCTTCCGGCGGACTCCGGATTCTGACAGTCGAATCTCTTCCTGCGTCATGAGAACTCTCCGCTTCCCTCGCAAATCAGCCTTACCAAACAAGCAAATTCATCTGAAAGCTGCAAATCACCACGCCGAGGACCGAGCCCGGTATGGTTCACCGGATCGTCGATGCTTGGGTCGGCCACCGACAACCTGGATGGCGCGTCGTAGACAAAATCCAAGCGCCAGCCCGTTCTGGACAAAGCGGATTGGACGTTGGTTGCACTCACATCTCCCCCTACTTCTCCTCAATTTCGATTGCGTGGCCGTCGGGATCGCGTACTAGAAGAGCTTTGCTGAATCCCAGCTGTCCGGTTTGATTCGCAACCACGCCAGAAGAAACAAAGTTCACGCGGCTCGATTGCAATTGACGAGCTGCGGCGTCGGCGCCTCGGGTCAACAGAACCGTCTGCCTGTGAACGACGTCGCTCGCCTGTTCGTCCGATGGGAAAGGCCGTCCGTCGCGAGGTGCCAGGTACTCCAGCAATTCAATCCCCGGACCGCTTGCACCGCGCAATGCGGTGATGCGCAGGTGGGCGCCAAATACGTTATTCAGATGCTCCTGTTCGGTTCCGTAGTTCTCGCTCTCTCCTGCCACATGCATGCCGAGCAGGTCGCGATAGAACTTGATGCTGGCGTCGGTGTCCCACACGACGATTGCGGTATGGTCGATGCCGAGAAAGAGCTTGTCGCTGGAATGGGGGCGGTGCCACTTCTCCAGGCCCTTGTCCGGAGGAAATTGCAGTACTTCCACTGGGTGCTCATCTGGATCCTTGAAGTAGAACGCCGAGATGCCCGCCGCGTTCTTGTTCCAGTCCGGAAGGCGTTGTGGTCCCGAAGAAGCGTGTTCTACCTTGTTCTGACGCAACCAGGCATAGGCCTTGTCCATATCGCTGACAATGATCGCGATGTGTTGAAACCAGCGATCATTGCTGCGCGAATCAACCGGGATCGGGCGACCTTTCGGCGCGAGATACTCGGTGAGTTCGATGCATTCGTCGCCCAGCTTCATTCGTACCACGCGCATCCGCAATCCGAACACACCTTCGAGATGCTCGTAGCTCTCCCCGGCGACTTCGGTGTCCGACACCTTTTCGAACGTGAGGACCTTGGAATAGAAATCCACCGCCCGGTCCATGTCGGAGACCGTGATTCCGATTGCGTCTACGCCGTCAACCAGAGCGGGGTTCGGTTGGGCCTGGGTATGCTGGGCGAAAAGCTGGGGAACAGCCAGAACCAGCGACAATACCCAGATTGCTAACACACTCTGGCGAAGGCGATTTGGTCGAAAGAGTAGCTTCATGTCTCGATTACCTGCTCACTGCAAGTTCCCGGTCCTGCTGCCGATTCTGTTCGTACGTCGTCTCGGACACTCCCAGGCGTTTCATCAGGTGGTCGCCTACTCGAAGTGCGTTGGCCATGATGGTGAGCGCCGGATTGACGGCAGCGCTCGATGGGAAAAAGCTCCCGTCCACAACGTAGAGGTTGTCGACGTCATGGGCTTTGCAGTTCGCGTCCAGGACTGAGGTCTTAGGGTCGTGCCCAAAGCGAATCGTGCCGTTTTGATGGGCCACGCCAGCGAGGGGAATTCGTTGTCCGACGTAAAGGTTTCGCCCAAACAGCCCTTGATGGCACTCGTGGCCGTGCACGGCACAGTTTGTCTGCTTCATGGCCTGCTTAAGCTTGCCCTGAAGCCTTTCGTGCGCCTCCAGGTTGTTCGGCGTGTATGTGAGAACGATCTTGCCGTCACGGCCGATGGTGACGCGATTGTTGGGATCGGGAAGGTCTTCGGACGTAAGCCAGAAGTCCAGCGAGTGTTTTGCCATCAGCTCTAGAGTGAAATTCGGGGCAATGGCCGGTGCGCCTGCCTTTAGGGTGATTGCGTCCAGTTTGCCGACGAACGAAATGTGCCCCATGGGGTACTCGAAGTCCCTCGAGCCGAAGTAGAAGTCATTGACTCCCAGCGTCTTTTGAAAAATCGTGGGGTTGGGACATTTTGAGATAGCCATCATCACCGAATTGGTGTGTCCCATATAGTGGCGGCCCACGATATCCGAACTGTTGGCAAGTCCGCGTGGGTGCTTGTCATTGGCGGAGCGCAAGAGCAGCGCGGCCGAGTTGATCGCGCCACATGAGACAACAACCACATCCGCGGAATAGGTTTCCAGGCTTCCGTCGCGTTCCACAACCACACTTTTCACTTCACGACCCGATGAATCTGTTTCTAGTCGCTTCACCAGCGAGTTCGTCAGAAGGGTAACGTTGGAATGCTTAATTGCCTCATCAATGCACACAACTTGCGCGTCGGACTTGGCGCCGACCAGACAGGCAAAGCCGTCGCAGGTATTGCAGCGAATGCAGCGGCTCTTGTGCGGGTTCTTCTCGTCGAGCATGACCCCGACCGGCACGTGGAAGGGCTTCAGTCCCGAGTGCGTGAAGTCGTCGGACAGTTGCTGAATGCGTGGCTCATGGCTTATGGCGGGCCAGGGATAGGGGGAATTCGCCGGCGGTTCGGTCGGATCTTCTCCGCGGTTTCCATGCACCTGATACAGATTTTCGGCCTGCGTGTAGTACGGTTCCAGATCGTCATAGCTGATCGGCCATGCCGGTGAGATTCCCCCGTGGTGGCGCAATTCGCCGAAGTCCTCTTTGCGCAGACGGAACAGCGCGGCACCGTAAAACTTGGTGTTGCCGCCCACATAGTAGTTGGTGTGGGGGTGCAGATCCTTGCCGTCCTTGTCGAGCCAGGATTCTTTGGCGTTGTAGTGGGCGTCCACATTGACGACCTGCGGGTCCCAATTCGCTTTCTCGCGGGGAACGTAGTCGCCACGCTCAAGAATCAAGATCCGCCTTCCGGATGGTGCCAGGTGGTAGGCGAGCGTTCCGCCGCCAGCGCCGGTTCCGATGATGATCACGTCGTAGCGATTGTCGGTCATGATGCGAATCCTCCATTAGCTCCGCAAAATATGCAGCGCTTGTTGTTGTCGTGGTGGAGCTTGCAGCATTTCACTGCCTGCCGGCCCTTACGCCACAGGTACAACTCCGACGCAGTAAGCATGCCGAGCATCGGTGCTGTCAGGTAAATCCAGAAATGGTCCCAAATGCCGGACGGGAAGGCGGAACCGAACGACCGGGCGGGGTTCATGCTCATCCCGGAGAATGGGGCTTCAAACGTGATGTACGTCGCGACCAGCATGCTGGCGAACAAACCGGTGTGCTTGGCAAGCCGCTGGTGATTCGAGGAATAGAGCACTGTCGACATCATTCCGGTCGCAATAATGAATTCGGCTGCAAACGCTACCCACGGTCCGCGCGGCCCCGGTGTTGTGACTACGTACCGAACAGCTGGATGAGAAACCTCTTGCCTCAGAAACTGGGCCACAAGAAGAACCCCGAGAACTGCCCCGACGAATTGCGACGCTATATAGAAGAGAGCGTCCCAGAACTTGATTTTGCCGAGCCGGAGGAACGTCAGTGTCACCGAGGGGTTGATGTGCGCACCAGATTGCTTTCCCCACGGCGAGTAGAAGATAGCGATCGCCGTCAGCCCCATCGACAGCCCCCCGAGCAAGCCCCGCAGGAGGTCAGAAGAGATGGCCTGTCTCACGGGAGATTGCGGGAATCCATACAACACCCCGAACACGCAGGCCGACACCATGAATGCACCGAGCAGGCCCGCTTCCATCAGATACTCAGGCCAGTGAAGACGTAGAGACGCCAAGGCGCCCAGTTTGGGCGCCGGCGACATCGCGATTTGAGTCGGCGTCTGCATCTGAATGATCGCCAGCTTCGGCGTGTCGATCAGCAGGTTGTGCCCGGTGCTATTCATGGAATCTGGCGGTGAGATTCGGATCTTGCGGAGAAGTGACAGAACAAGGCGACCCGTATTAGATTGAACGCCTATGGGTTCAGCTTTTGGATGGGTGATGGCGATCTTCGCCGCCGTTTGGCTCTTTCTTGCTGCTCGCGGAATCGCCCGCGAAATAAGGGGCCACGATTCGACTCCGTTGATTGTCGCCTTAATGGGTCTGTTGGTCATTGTGGGTGCCGGGGGATTCTTCGCGGCCGGCCTGTCCGCTGTGGGTATGCTCAAGTTATCCAATTCATTCGAGTGGCCTGCCGGTTACGTTAGTGGCGTTGCCAAAACGGCAGATGGCAAATATGTGGTTCCGCTGATCCCCTCGGGAAGAGTGCAGATTTACAGCTCACAGTGGCATTTCGTAAGAGGTTGGCACGTTAATGCCGAGGGAGGCGATTTCAGGGTGGAGTATTTGCCGACGGGTGAAATCGAAGTCCTGACGGCAAGGGGCCAGCATCGCTACACGTTCAATGACAAGGGCGATCTTATTTCTGCCGAGGCCGTGCCCGACTCGTATTATTCGCTGCCCAAGTCGGGCCAGTCCATGGTTGTTCCGACGCCGCTCTTGCTCTGGCCTTTATCCAGCCCCTTTCTCTCGTGGGGGCTGGCGGTGGTCGGTTTCGCCGGTCTCGCCATCGTGAAGAAGCTTTCCGCCAGACGACGCAATGCAGGGGGACCGCATTGCCTCCCGCATAACTACGTTGTTGAAGCTGACGCGCTCGACAAGAACCGCTGATACAGGCGCTGGCTGAAGCCTTCGGGCAGTTCGATAACCTCTTCGTCGCCCAGCAAGCTCACGATGTTCCGCAGGCCGTCGTACACAGGCCTGCAGTGATCACAAGTCTGAAAGTGCTCCCACATAAGAAGTCGGAGCTGAGGCGTGAGATCGCCCTCCAGGTAATCAGACAACGCCCGACGGGCCTGATAGCAATCGGTTTCTATGACAACCGGTTTGCGCGACACGAATACCACCGATCCGTTGGATGCCGCAACGCTAAGAAAGTGACGCTCACAATCATCTTTGCTTGTCAGTTGAGCTTTGAAACCTTCGTGACACTTCTGAATCCCACTGCCACGTGAGCAGCTCGGCACGGCACATGAGCCCACATCAAAGCGGGTTTGCGAATCGTTAACGATTCATCGCCTAGTGCGCAAGTGGCTCACAAATCAATCTTCAAGCACGAGGTAAAGGATGAACATGAACAAAGCAATGCAATTTCTCCTCCGTGGGCTGCTGATGACGACCATGCTGTTCGCCGTCTCTGCGGTCGCCCAAGACGCGCACACTACCGGCCAGTTCCAGGGTCCGAAGGCCAACAAAGGGCACGTCACTCACAGCACTCGCGATGGCAAAAGCGTCCTCACGTTGTCGGACGACTTTGTCGTGCCGGACACTCCGGATCCGCACTGGCAAGTTGTGGACTCTGACGGCCAGGTGTATCTGCTGGACAAACTGAAGAAGAAAGCCCTGCTCGGCGACAAATACCAGAAGGAAATCGTGCTACCTAGCTACGTGAAGAACGTAAAGAAGGTAGTGATCTGGTGCGCCTGGGCGGAAGCAAATCTGGGTGAGGCAAGCTTTAGCTCGCCCGTCATGTAGGAACGATAGACCGAGGGGCGCGAATTGATTCGAACCTGGATCTCGCGCCCTTCAAAACTAAAAGAGAGGCAAAAAGCCATGAATATTCAGAGGAAATTATTTCAATATACGGGCTTGGTCGCGGTGGTTCTGTCTATTACAACTTTGGCAGGCGCGCAAACCACCGAAAAGAAAACGCTCACCTTGCAAGGCGCGGAGCGCGTGATCGCCGCAGCGAAGGCCGAGGCCCAACGTTTACAGGCACCCGGCGGCGTCGTTGCAGTGGCGGACGACGGCGGCAACCTGATGGCCCTGGAGCGGCTGGACGGCACATTCTCTGCAGGCGCTAACATCTCCATCGGCAAGGCAAAAACTGCCGTCATGTTCAAGAAGCCTACACGCTTCTTTGAAGAACTAATCAATTCCAGTGGTAAAGGCCGAACGGTGATGACGGCACTCGAAAACTTCACTCCCCTTATCGGCGGCATTCCTATCACCGTGGATGGTCAGATTGTCGGGGGTGTGGGCGTCAGCGGAGCGGCCAGTGCCGACCAGGACGAACAGCTGGCTATCGCCGGCTCGAAAGCACTCGAAGCCAACACAATGACTGGAGACCCCGCGCCTGCAGTGTCCTACTGGGAGAAAGGCAAAGTCGAGGAAGCCTTCTCCAAGGGAGCAGTGCTGTTCGACGGAAGCGACGGTCGCAACTACATGGTCCACGCTAGTCGGCGTGAAAAACCCGGACAAGCGGAAATCCATACGAAAGACGCGGACGTGATCTACGTGCTCCAGGGGAGCGCTACGTTCATAACAGGAGGCGAGGCCGTCGATGGCAGGACCATCGCACCTGACGAGCTGCGTGGCAGCAGTATCAAGGGTGGCGAGACACGGAAGATTGGCAAAGGTGACGTCATCATTGTGCCCCACGGAGTGCCGCACCAGTTTCTGGAAGTCACCAACCCGTTCCTTTACTACGTTGTGAAGGTTCGCTAAGCGAGACATGAACATGAACACACGACGGCATATGCGGAGTGCTTTGACAACGCTGGGGTTGGCTCTGTTGTTCTCCTTGGTAAGGGCGGGTGCACAGACGACGCAAGACCCTCCCGTGGGTCGTCCGGACGCAGTAATCGACCTGGCTTCCCACGAAGGAGTGCAACTGGTGAGCGGCCAGTGGCGCTACCACGACGTGAAAATCGAGGACGCCGACTCGCGTTCAGTCGGTCCTGATCTGAAACCGAGCGGTGCACCGATCAGAACGTACGACTACGCTCCTCACGCGGGGCCCGCAGATTTCGATGACTCTCAATGGGAAGCGATCGATGCCACGACTCTAGACCAGCGACGCTCCACCGCCAAGGTCTGTTTCAACTGGTACCGCATCAACGTCACTGTTCCGGAAAAGGTCGGCAACTTCAGTACTGTCGGTTCGACAGTCGCTTTCGAAATTGTGATCGACGACTACGCTGAGGTTTGGGTTAACGGGAGAATGCCGCGGGTTTTGGGACAGCCTGGCGGTCCCGCGATTAAAGGATTCAACGCTCCCAATCGTGTGATTATCACTAGGGACGCCAAACCCGGGCAGCGCATTCAGCTTGCCGTCTTCGGGATCAATGGGCCGATTTCCTACAGCCCGCAGAACTTCATCTGGATCAAGTCTGCAACCCTCGATTTCTACAGATCGCCCAAAGTCACGATCAGCGAGACTCCCGCGCAGGTCACCAGAAAAGACCCGGCGCTGGATGAGATCGTTCCGACCCGCGCCAAGATCGAGAAGCTTGCTGGAGGGTTCCTGTTTACCGAGGGGCCTATCTGGGTACCGCGCAGCGAAGAAACCGACGGGTACCTTCTTTTCAGTGATCCCAACAACAACCTGATCTACCGTTGGACACAAGACGGGCAGCTGTCGATCTTCATGACCAAGAGCGGCTACCGCGGCATGGACATCGGCGAGTACGGTCAACCCGGTTCCAACGGCCTCACGCTCGACAAGCAGGGGCGACTCACAATCAACCAGCACGGCAACCGGCGCGTGGTTCGTATGGAGAAGAACGGCCAGTTCACAGTACTAGCTGACCACTATGAAGGAAAGCGGCTCAATAGCCCCAACGATCTCGTCTACAAGTCGGATGGGGCGCTGTATTTCACTGATCCGCCGTTTGGACTCCCGAAGTTCTTCGATGACCCACGGAAAGAACTGTCCTACAGCGGAGTGTTTCGCGTGTCTCCCGACGGGAAAAACGTCCAACTGCTGACCAAGGAACTGAGCGGCCCGAATGGGCTCGCATTTTCTCCGGACGAGAAGTACTTCTACGTCGATAACTGGGATGAGAAAAAGAAGATCATCATGCGGTACGAAGTCAACTCTGCTGGAACGTTGTCGAACGGCAAAGTCTTCTTCGATATGACGTCGGCAGACGGCGAGGACGCCCTCGACGGGATGAAGATCGATCAGAAGGGCAATCTTTACGTGTCGGGCCCAGGTGGCTTGTGGATCATCTCGTCAGAGGGCAAGCACCTGGGCACGATTGTCGGCCCGGAGCATCCGCATAACTTCGCATGGGGCGACGACGACGGCAAGACTCTCTATCTTTGCGCGAAGACCGGTCTATACCGAATTCGGCTAAACATTCCGGGTATCCGGCCGTGAGTCGACTGCGGTTTTTCTTGAGTAGGGAAGGATTGTCACCTTTTTGGAGTTGCTGTGTCTCATAGGGAAGCACATTTGATTCCGCTGAACCGGCAATCGAACCTGTCTGCCGATGCGGAGGCCAGAGAGCTTGGGATCGGAGTGAAGTACGTGCCCAAAACGATTGTGGAAATCGAATGCGCAGAAGTGTGGCGTCAAATTTCAAACTATCTTGACGACGAGGTAGATCCCGGGCTCCGTGCCAACATGTCCTCTCACTTCAAGAACTGTGCTCACTGCAGCGCCATTTTGGATGGCGCACGCAACCTGGTCAAGCTAGTCGGCGACGGGCGGGCATTCGAGATTCCCGCGGGGGCAAGTCGGAGGTTCTACAAGAAACTGAATGACCACCTTGCGGCTCGCGAGGGTGACCGCGATTGACACGGTCGCCATGCTAACCGGTCACCTAACCTACTGCACGCACGTCACTCTCCCGGTGGCCGGCCCGAGCCTTCCCTAATTCTTCGGCGATTCTTCGGTTTTCAAAGTCGGGTACGGTGCCGAGGCCAAATGCGACTGTATTGGCGAACTTCGCCCAGCCGACAAGGAGGATGGCCTCAAGGATTTGCCGATCACTGAATCCGTACGTACGGAGGGCCTCGATGTCGCTCGATCCGATTTTTGTGGTCTGACCGTTGAGCTTGGCACAGAAATTCAAAAGCGCCTTGTCGGCGACCGAAATGTTGGCATGAATGTGGTCAACCGCGATTTGCTCTGGTTCCGGGCCCTCAAGCTTCAACATGCGCACCATTTCGCAATGTGCGGTCACGCAATAGGTGCTGAGGTTTGCCGCCGAACACACCAGGAAAATGTATTCTTTTTGCCTTCGCGGCAGGGCGCCCTCTTTGAGAATCAGATTGCCCGTCATGGCTATCTCAGTTTCAACCATGTCCGGGCGTGCAGTCTGTTCGACGAAGAAATTAGGCAGAAACCCCAACTGTTCCCGTATGGCAGCAAACGCTGGGAAATCTTTCTCATCGTACGGCTGGTTACGCAGATAGCTCATATCCCCATCCCCCAAGCAGTGCGCACAAGTTTACACCATGAGATTGTTGGTGTTCCAAGGCAACTGCGGGGTCAGAAGAATCTCGCGCTATACTGGCAGCCCGATAGTCCATGAGTCCGTCCTCGACCATCTCTAACGATCCACCTGGGTCATATCCGCAACTGATTGCCCTGTACGGATTTCTGCCTAACCTGTTTCGGGCGCAGAGTGCCATACCGGAAGCCATTGAGGCTGAGCAGCAGGTCATCAATATAGTTGTTGTTCGCCAAGGCAGGCTGAGCAGGAGTCAGAAAGACGCGATTCTTAACGCTGTGGCGACCGTCCGGAGCTGCGACTATTGCCGGGCGCTCTTCGGACATTCCCTTGCAGCCTTGCCCGACCGCAACTCTGGACTCTTCGACTTCTCCCTCAAACTTGCAAAACATGGCCCTTGGGTCTCTGAGAGCGACGTTCTGATCCTCAAGCATTCCGGGTTCGACGAAAGGGCGATTCTGGAGGCGATCGTCACGACCGGTGTAGGCGTCATGCTTTGCACTCTGGCGGATGGGCTGCGCCCACGGCTTGACACAGAATTGAGATCGCCAGCTTCCAGCGAACTTTTGAATGTCCCCGACCCAATCGATTGGCCCAAAACGCCGGGGACGCATCTCGGCTTACCTACGGATTCAACCGCTGATTCTCCCGCCTACGCCGTCCTTCGCAAGCAGTTCGGCTATGTGCCGAACCTCTATCGGCTACAGAGCGCGGTTCCAGAATTGCTGGACGCGGAAGTGCGATTGCTCGAATCTGTTCTGTTTCCCGAGGACGGGTTGAATCGTGTTCAGAAGGAATGCGTTCTGTTGGCTATTTCAGCCGCCAACCTGAATACGTACTGCGCCACACTACATAGCCAGGTATTAAACATACTGGGAGTTCCATTGGAGGAGTCCGACCGGATCGCCGAAGATCACCGCCACAGCGGAATATCGGGGACGGATCGGGCCTTGCTGGACGAAACCCGCAAACTCGCGAGTCTCCCAGGCCGGTCAAACCAACGGTTTGAGACGGAGCGACTTCGCACGCAAGGCTTTACCGAGCGCCAGATCGTCGAGGCCGTTGTGGTGTCGGGATTGGCCAACTTCCTGAACACCTTGCAGGCAGGCATCGGGGCAACGGCAGATTTCCCGCCCCGGAAGGTTTTTGGTCCAAAAGATTTGTATCTTTTCTCCGACCGGTCCCGTCCTATCTGCGATGCCACTTTTCCCGAAGATCCTGACTCTGCCCTTGTGGCGCGTGTCCGGGAAGGAAACATTGATGTGTTTGAGGAGTTGGTGCGCCGGCATTCGCGGCGGATATTCGGAACTCTGGCAGGGCTCGTGGGGAACATTGAGGATGCCCATGATGCGACCCAGGAAGTATTCTTGAAGGCGTTTGAAAATATCGGCCGTTTCCAGGGACGATCCAAGTTCTCGACTTGGCTTACCAGCATAGCGATCAATACCGGTACCGATTTTCTGAGACAGCGTAAACCTTCGGAATCTCTCGAAGAGATGCAAGACGATGAGGGATTTCGCCCGAGACAGGTCCAGAAATGGGCTGACGATCCGGAGCGGTTATTGGCCGCCTCGCAGATGAATGAACTTGTCCGCGAGGCAGTCCTCCGGCTGCCAGAGAAATACCGGATTGCCGTGCTTTTGCGCGATATCAACCAGCTCTCAACCGAAGAAGCTGCAGCGGTGCTGGAATTGAGCATTCCGGCTCTTAAAGCTCGGGTTTTACGGGGAAGACTGATGCTTCGAGAGAGCCTCGCCCTGCACTTTATTCGCCAGGACAAAACCGATGCTTAGCTGCGCTGACTTCCTGGCCGAATTCGGGGACTACATCGACGAGACTGCCAGTTCCGACCTCCGAGCCCATCTTGAGGAGCACCTGCGCGAGTGCAAGACCTGCCGGGTGATCGTCGACAGTACTCGAAAAACAATCGATATCGTTACCGAAAGCGGTTGCTTTACGCTGCCAGCCGAGTTGGTCGACCCTATCGTGAGTGCGGTAATGGCCCGCATCCGTCAGAGAACCACCTAAGCCTGTCTACGGAGCCAAAATACGAACCTCGAATTTCCTGCATCCTTATGGTCCAGCCTCCGTCTTACCTTCGACTGATAGAGCAAGAAGGAGTCGCGTGACTGTCTCTGAACACGATGAGGAACGCTTGCAGGCGCTCGAATCGGAGCTGGGCAACACCAAGGCCGAACTGGCCCGGGTTGCCAGGGAGCAGGCGCTTGCCGCCGAGTCCCTTCGTGCCAGCGAGGAACTCAAGAGCCGGCTCATCGCCTGCAGCCGGGACTGCATCAAGATTCTCGATCTCGAAGGCCGCCTGTTGTTCATGAACGAGGGCGGAATGCAGGTGCTGGAGATCTGTGACATCGGCCCTTTTCTGAATGGTCCTTGGGTGGAGTTCTGGGACGGCCCAGATCGCGAGGCGGCGAAGGCAGCAGTCCAAGCAGCAAAGGATGGGGGCATCGGGCGATTCGTCGGTTATTTCGAAACTCGGACTTCGCGACAGCCCAGATGGTGGGATGTTGTGGTCAGTCCCGTCTATGACGCAAGCGGAAGACCAGAGCGCCTGCTGGCTCTGTCACGTGATGTTACCCAGCACAAGAAGAACGAGACTGCGTTGTGTGAAGCCATTCAGTTTAATCGAGAGATCATTGAGGGGGCGGCGGAAGGCATTATCGTGTATGACGCCGAACTGCGCTACCAGCTGTTCAATCCCTTCATGGAGCGGCTGACCGGCAAACTCTCTCAGGAAGTACTCGGCAGAGTCGCGACCGAGGTGTTTCCCAGGTTAGGTCCGAGCGGCATAGAAACGGCCTTGAAGCGTGCACTGCAGGGAGAAGTTGTACACGTAGCCGACGCTTTGGTGCCCAAGCATTCTGCGGACGGGCGCGATCTGTGGGAATCTTGCACCTTTGCTCCCCATCGCGACGCTCAAGGGAAGGTGATCGGTGTAATTGGTCTGGTTCGCGACGTCACAGAGCGGCACCTTGCGGAAGAGACCTTCCGCTCCATCGTCGTCGGCACGGCTTCTACAACCGGAAACGATTTCTTTCCTTCGCTGGTACGCCATCTGGCCACCGCTCTTCGCGTTCGCTATGCATTCATAACCGACTGTGACGATCAAAAACGCGCAAAAGCACTGGCGTTCTGGAACGGCGATCAGTTCGGAGAAAAGTTTGAGTTCGATATTTCCGACACGCCCTGCATGAAAGTGCTGCATGGCGAAATTTGCCACTACAAAGAAGGGCTCCAGAGTTTGTTTCCGCTGGACGCGGGCCTAGCCGACTGGAGAGCAGAAAGCTACTTGGGCGTTCCGATGCTCGACCGCGAGGGGCGGGTAATTGGCCACGTCGCGATTCTAGACGACAAGCCGATGGATCGTGACCCGCGCGCAATCGATCTGGTCAAAATCTTTGCCGCCAGGGCGGCAGCCGAGTTGAAACGCCAGCGGGCAGAGACGGAACTGCAAGGTGCTCTTCAGCAGGTCCAAACCCTGCAAGAGAAACTCGAAGCCGAAAATGTCTATCTGCAGGAGGAAATTAGCAAGGAACATAACTTCGAAGAGATCGTCGGGAACAGCCGCGCCATCATGGAGGTTTTGGACAGAGTGGAGACCGTAGCGCCAACAGACTCCACGGTACTAATCACGGGAGAAACTGGCTGCGGCAAGGAGTTGATCGCACGTGCGATCCACAGCCACGGATCGCGCAAGCATCGCCCTCTGGTGAAATTGAATTGTGGCGCAATCCCAACTGGACTGGTCGAGAGTGAACTGTTTGGCCACATGAAAGGCGCTTTCACCGGCGCGCTGGAACGTAGAACCGGCAGGTTTGAACTCGCGGATGGTGGGACTTTGTTTCTTGATGAAGTTAGCGAGCTTCCGCCCGACACGCAAGTGAAGTTGCTGAGAGTTCTCCAGGAGCACGAGTTTGAACCACTTGGCAGCAGCCGCACGATAAAAGTAAACGTGCGCATCATTGCAGCCAGCAATCGCGATCTTGAGAAGGCCGTGCACGAGGGCCGGTTCCGAGCCGATCTCTACTATCGCCTTAATGTTCTCCCGATTGTTTTGCCGCCCTTGCGTCAGAGGCGCTCTGATATCCCACTCCTCACGGTTTTTTTTGTGGAGAGGTTTGCCAGGCAGTTCGGCAAACAAATCACTGGCATCGCGCAAGACACCATGGATCTTCTGTCTCGCTATGATTGGCCGGGAAACATACGTGAGTTGCAGAATGTTGTCGAGCGTGCCGTGGTTTTGTCGCGCGGCCCAGTCTTGAAGCTAGGCGCTGACCTGCTACCCACGGCTAGCGCGGCAATGGCGTCAACTGATGAAGTTGCTGACTTGAACCCGCTCCATTCGCACGATGCGACCGGCGATTCTTCGTCGTTGGAGCAAGTGGAAAGGCGGCACATCCAAAGCGTTCTGCAAAAAACGGACTGGGTGATCGAAGGCGAACGTGGGGCTGCGAAGATTCTGGATCTGCATCCCAACACGCTGCGCAGCCGCATGAAGAAGCTCGGAATCGAGCGTGCGTCGTTGAATCCTGCTCTGCCGGCCACGAAATCTCGTGCCCACGAAGCCATAACGAACTGACCCACGAACCTTCGTGGCTCCCTCCGAAAGCAATTCCCTCAGCAATTTTCTAAGGCCCTCAAAATCATCAGCATAGCTTTTTCTGGACGCGCCTCACGAATGGCACCTCTCATGCTTTAGCAAGAGTGCGTTCGGAAGGAAACCAACGGTGCTCAAGATTTCAATCGTTAGCGACTCAGATCAAGCCATCAAGCTCCAGCTGGAAGGCAAGCTCGTAGGCCCCTGGGTCGAAGAGCTGCGAAGGCTCAGCGATGAGGCCCTGTCCCAACAGAAGAACGTGAGCCTCGATCTCGAAAGAGTGTGGTTCGTCGATTCGCGCGGAGTCACTCTGCTGCGCGATCTCGCGAAAAGGCAAGTGTCTGAACTCAACTGCTCTCAATTTGTAAGCCAGCAACTGAAGGAGGCGACCCAATGATGACCGCAAGCACAGAAACGATCCTGCTATCTGGAAAAGATCGAGCTCGCCCGGAGACGGGCACGGGGTCTCCAGTGGGTGTCCAGGTGACGTCGGCGGAAGTGACTCTCATCCGGCGGGTGCAGAACGGCGAATCCGATGCCTTCTTTGACCTGGTGCGCCCCTACGAACGCGCCGTGTTCCTGGCCGCATTGTCCCTAGTTAAGAATGATGCGGACGCAGAGGATGTTGCCCAGGAAGCGATCCTGAAGGCCTTCAAGAACCTTGCGCGTTTCCGCCAGGAAGCGAAATTCAGCACGTGGCTGATCCAGATTGCGATCAATGAAGCGAAGATGAGGTTACGGAAGGACCGCCGGCACCTTCATGAATCGATAGAAGAAGGACGACTCGGAGACGACGGCGACTACACCCTCAAAGATTTTGCAGACTGGCGAGAAATACCGTCCGAGGCTTTGGAACAGAAAGAGCTTCGTAAGGCGCTCACTAAGGCGTTGGACTCGCTTCCCGAGAAATACCGCACCGTACTGATTTTGCGGGACGTACAGCATCTCAGCATTACCGAGACTGCACAGGTGCTCGGCCTGTCAGAAGCGAACGTGAAGACCAGACTATCTCGTGCCCGCCTGCAGATGCGTGACGCGTTGGCGCCTGGCTTCGATGGAGCGTGGAGTCGAGGAAGAACCTACGAGAAAGTCCGGCCCTTCTGACGTATAACGCCTTGGACTCGAACTTGCCTACAGCACTGTTGCGCGACTGGAGATTGCTAAGAGCCTCGCGTCCCATCCGGCAACATGAGCATTTCTCTGAACAGACCCAACGTCGCCGATAAGAAAGTCGTCTACTCGGAGACGCAAATCCAGAATCCCGACTTCGATTTCAAAAAGGGGGCTTATTGCCGGAATAGACGGACACAATGCTTGGCGGTCCCGTGCCGTATTACCTACGAACCTAGGATCATGAATTCTCTTCACCGAAAGGAACTCAACATCATGAAATACAAATACGCAGACATTGACGGCCTGAAGGTTTTTTACCGTGAAGCGGGCGACCCCAGGAATCCCGCGATGGTTCTCCTCCATGGATTCCCATCGTCCTCCCACATGTACCGCAACCTGATGACGGAGTTGGCGGACAAGTTCTACTTGATAGCGCCGGACTACCCGGGTTTCGGAAACACCGACGCTCCTTCTCCCGCGCAGTTCTCCTACACGTTCGACAAGTTGTCCGAAGTGGTGGAAAAGCTGCTGGTATCCGTCGGCGTTAGGAAGTTCACGCTATTTATTCAGGACTACGGTTCCCCCGTGGGATTCAGAATCGCGTTGCGCCATCCGGATTGGATTGAAGGCATCGTCTCGCAGAACGGCAATGCTTACGAGGAAGGCTTTACCGGCGTGTGGGACGCGCTGCGAACCGCGCTCTGGAAGGACCGCACGCCAGAGACTGAGGCACCGCTGGCGAATTTCTTCACTCCGGATGGTGTGAAGTGGATTTACAGTGAAGGCACGCGCAACCCGGAAAAAATCAGCCCGGACAACTGGAGCACGGATCTGTTCTTCCTGGGTCGGCCGGACAATCACCGCATTCAGGTTGACCTCTTCTACGACTACCGGACGAATGTGCATCAGTATCCGCGCTGGCACGAGTATCTGCGCAAACACCAGCCGCCAACCCTGCTGGTATGGGGCGCAAACGATCCGATCTTCACCCAGGAGGGTGGTCGGGCCTTCCAACGCGACGTCAAAGATGCAGAGTTGCACATGCTCGACACGGGCCACTTTGCCCTGGAGGATCACTGCGACGAGATCGCGGTGTTCGTGCGGTCTTTCTACGACCGCAAGGTGCGTGGAAAGAAGGCTGCCTGAGTGTGTTGAAATGAATGCGGCTCGCAGCACGGTTTCGATCGTCGCGAGCCGCATCGGTCGCGTGAGAGACAATGGTGATCCAAGAAATCTGGCGGTATCCGGTCAAGTCCATGGCGGGGGAGTTATTGAAGACCGCTGATATTACTGAGCACGGCATATCGGGTGACCGGATAATTCAAGTCCGGAACGCCAGCGGACGAATCTTCACGGCGCGAACCAGGCCCGGGCTGCTTCGGCATCGAGCTATACTGGATGAGAATGGCCACGTGCTTGTGGACGAACGCCCCTGGAACACAGAGCAGGTCGCTCGCGATGTTGAGAACGCGACAGCCCAGGGGGCTCGCCTCGTCCGAAACGACGCAGAAGACCGCTTCGATGTCCTTCCTCTCCTGGTCACGACGGATGGAATGTTCGCTGCAGTGGGTTACGACCGCCGGCGTTTTCGTCCCAACCTGGTAATCGGTGGCGTGGCTGGGCTCTCAGAACGCCAATGGGAGGGAGCGCAGCTGCGAATTGGTGAGGTCGTTATTGGCATGGCCGATCTTCGCAGTCGCTGCATTATGACGACGTTCGATCCTGACACCGGCAAGCAAGACCTGAGCGTGCTTCGGCGCGTGCAGAAGGAATTCGATGGCGTACTAGGGCTGAACAGTTACGTCGTGACTCCAGGCCGAATCTCCGTCGGCGACCCGGTAGAACTGATCCCCCGGTCATGAGCACGTTCAGCACTGCCGTGTTTCTCGGGGTGGACTTGGGCTGGTACGGAAAGCCAAGCGGCCTGGCGTCCATTGCAATCAATCGCGAGGGACTAAGTCTCCGCAACGTGACGCGCCTGGAGGACACGGACGACATCCTGCGCTGGATCAAGGCAGAGGCTGGTAGCGGCAGCGCCGTTGTGGGGGTTGACGCTCCCCTGGTGATCCGCAACCGCACCGGTATCCGCGATGCAGAGCGCGAACTGAACCGCGAATTCCGGCGCTTTCACGCCGGTTGCCACGCCGCCAACCTCGGTCGCCCCTTTGCCCGAAACGTCCTGTCGTTCAGCCGCCGGCTTACCGCTTTGGGTTTCTGCCACGGAGCAGAGATGACGGCACAGCAAGACGGGCGCTTTCAAATCGAAGTTCACCCCCACGCCGCGACCGTGAATCTCTTCGATCTCCCTCGCATAGTTAAGTACAAGCGCGGCCGACGCGCGGAGAGGGCAAAGGAACTGAACCGGCTAAGGGAGTTGATGCTCTCATGTCTCCCTTTGCTCGATCCCGCATTGTCCTTGTGGCTGCCTTCTGTACCCAACACGGGCAACCTAAAGCCTGTCGAAGATGAAATCGATGCGGTGCTCTGCGCGTATATCGCGGCCCACTGGTGGTTCTGGGCAACACAGCGAAATCGCGTCTATGGTTGCTGCGGGACAGGTTACATCGTGGTGCCCGAGCGCAAAGGCATCCAGCTCGGCCAACCTCCCGGTCGATGAGGGCAGCGGCGACAGGAGTTCAACGCGAGCGGCCAAAGATTCCGCATTTTCTGCTTCTCGTCTAGGCCACCTCTCAGTCCTCTCAAGACTCTGGGTTGCTTCAAACCTGGAGAATTGTTCTAGGACACAATTGGATCGGTGGTGAATCCTCCGATACAATCACTGTTACACGTCAATGATTTCTAGCCGCATTGGACATGAACTCGCTGTACTGGCGGTTCTAAGCGTACTGACGATTTCTCTCTTTCCGGGCGTACAGGGTCCATATTCTGTGACGCACGGACCGACTACTGCCTTTCAGGCAGCGCGAGCGGCAGCTCGTGTTCGGAGCGCCCTCGTACAAGGCGCACAGAGTTCTTCAGGGAGTCGGCTGATTATGCCGCTGGTGTTTGTGTCTCGACTTTCACTCTCGGATGCGGAATTCCAATCGGTTAGGTTGCCACAGTGCAGCACAATACTCCGTTGCTGATTCTCCTCACATTGTCGTTCTAGAAACCATCAATCTTTGTTGCCGACGCCGGAAGCAATTTTTCGTTCTGGTTGCGTACTTCTTTCCCGCTCAGCGGAGCTTGTCCCACAAGTCAATGCTCCACTGCGAATTCTATTTGTTTCAGATTGAGGAGGATAAAAGTGACGACGAATGGACTGAAGCGCTTCTGCAGGCAGGACAATGAACAGTGCTGGCAGCAGAGCAGGGTTGACCAATTTGTATTCGAACGCTGAACGTCCGACAGGGGAGCGGTCTGTTTGTCGGCCGCTTTCCAATTCAGACGTATGTTCTCAAATTCCCGGTACTATGAAAGGAGATTTTGTTACGCGGAGGCCTAAAGGAGAGACGATGACCGCGAAAGCGAAAGGAACAGATCTCCGGCTCTATCTCACCCGAGAGCCGGTGATCCTGGCGCTTCTCTCGGCGCTGGCCGTGGCACTTTTTCTGGTCGTGACAGGCCTGTCCCATATTTATCATGCCCAGCAGTCGTCTCTCGGAAACCGCTGGTTCAGCCGCGGTGTCGCAGACCTCAGGGCGCAGCGGTTTGAATCCGCAGTCGCGGAATTCCGCACCGCGCTGCTCTACTCGCGCGACAACTACTCCTATCAGCTCAACCTGGCTGAGGCGCTCATTGGCCGGAAGCGAACCAGTGAAGCCTATTCTTACTTAGTCAATCTCTGGGAGCGGGAGCCTGAGAATGGGGTGGTGAACCTGGAGCTCGCCCGCATCGCCGCCCAAAAAGGACAAACCGAACCGGCGCTTCGTTACTACCACAACGCCATCTATGCCACCTGGCCCGGCGACCAGGAGGTGGAACGCCGCGACACTCGCCTGGAACTAATCGAATTCCTGTTGCGCATCAACGCCAAGGCACAAGCGCAGTCCGAGCTTATTGCGCTCGCAGCGAATTTGGCTGACGGTCCCTCTCAGCAGGCACGGGTCGGGGACCTCTTTGTCCAGGCGCAGGACTACGACCATGCACTCGCCGAGTACCGTCTGAGTTTGAAGTCTGAGCGCCACAACCCGGCAGCACTGGCTGGCGCTGGACGGGCAGCGTTCGAGCTTGGCCGCTACCCGCTCGCTCAGCGCTACCTTCAGGCCGCCGTCGCAGCCAATCCCAGCGACTCGGAGAGCGTTGCCCGCCTCAAGACTACGGAACTGGTACTCGAGATGGACCCCTTCCGGCGACAGCTCTCGGTTGCCCGGCGAGACCGGATTGTGATGGACGATTTCGCGGCAGCAGGTCAACGGCTCAAGTCCTGCTCCGCTCTTGATAATGCAAGAGGAACTGCCTCGGGTGCGGGCTCGCAGCAGAACTTCGCTGACAGTTGGTCGAAGGTGAAGACGGAAATCACCGAGCAGGGATTCCGCCGAAATCCTGATCTGGTGGAAGCGGCCATGGATCTAGTGTTCAAAATCGAGCGCCAGGCCAGCACCGCCTGCGGGGAGTCTGCTGGAGCGGACATGGCACTGCTTCTGATCGCGAAACTACACGAAGGGAGTTAACTTGGATAGCCAGCCGGAGCGACAAACCGAGGTGTTAGAGGAAAACGGACAAGTCGAACCGATAGCGTCGCTTTCCGAACGCTCCCCCGGAGCTCTTCTGCGATCAATCTTTCGCGAAGAACGTTTTTTCCTCATTTTGTCGGTGTTCATCGGTGTCTTCTCGGGACTCGCGGTCGTCTGTTTCCGCTTCGCCATCGATTGGTGCCGTATCTATCTCTTGGGATCGGGATCTACGCTCTCGCCGAATCGGCTTGTGCTGGCCCCCACGCTCGCAGGCTTGGTCATCGCCGTGCTGGTCATTCATGTCTTCCCCGGGGTGCGAGGCAGCGGAGTCAATCAAACCAAGGCTGCCCTGTATATCTACAACGGCTACATCCCGCTTCGCACTGCCATCGGCAAGTTCATTACGGCTGCTCTCGCGATTGGGTCAGGACACTCCTTAGGACCCGAAGATCCGTCTCTGCAAATTGGCGCCAGCCTGGCTTCCGCGCTTGGGAGGCGTATGCGCTTGTCCCGAGATCGGATGCGCTTGATTGCTCCAGTCGGAGCGGCCGCTGGATTGGCAGCCGCCTTCAACGCGCCTATATCAGCGGTGCTCTTCGTGATTGAAGAAGTCATCGGGCGGTGGACCGCTGGCATTCTCGGGTCGGTCGTGCTTTCCGCCGTGTCGAGTGTGGTTGTGATGCGCTGGTTTTTGGGCTCCGAGTCTCTCTTTCGGATTCCCGCGGTGCACCTGGAACGGCCTTCAGAACTGATCGCATACTCCGTCCTCGGCGTGGTGGGCGGGTTGGCTTCGATCGCATTTTCTAGCGGCATTGCGACCTTGCGTCCCCGCTTCAAGGCGCTACCCCGCTGGACACAGTATTTTCAGCCTGCAGCCGCAGGTCTGTTGATCGGACTCATCGCCGTCCTAGGCGCGCCGCAAGTGATGGGAGCGGGCTATGAGTACATCGACGAGGCCATGCACGGGCAATTCACCTGGCAAATGCTGGCGATCCTCGCGGGGCTCAAGATCGTTGCGACCTTGCTTTCCTTCGTCAGCGGCACTCCTGGGGGCATGTTTGCCCCAACCTTGTTTGTTGGCGCCATGCTGGGGGCAGCCGTGGGCGGAGCAGAGCACGTTCTCCTGCCGCACTTGAGCGGGTCGCCGGGCACCTATGCCCTCGTGGGCATGGGCGTCCTTTTCGCCGGTTTCCTGCGTGCCCCGATGACGTCCGTCTTCATGGTTCTTGAAGTCAGCGGTAACTACTCGATCATTGTTCCAGTCATTGTTGCCAACACATTCGCCTACGTGATTTCGCGCGGGTTGCAGCCCACGGCGATCTTTGACGTTCTCACCCGCCAGGACGGACTGGACTTGCCTTCCATGGAAGAACAAAGGGAAGAAGGCATCTTACGAGTGGAGGACGCGATGAGGCCAATGGGAGATTCGGTGCTGGACGCCGAAGACACGATTGATCGTGTGCTGCACGTGTCAGAGAAGTCGTCTTCTGACGTTTTGCTCGTCCGACTCAGCCCGGTGGGCTGGAGCAGCATCACCAGCCAAGAACTTCGCCGAATGGCCGCCGAGGGAAAGGGTGGATTTACCCTGGGTTCGCTCCTTCCTGTGCGCCATGTTCCATACCTGCATCCCGACCACTCTCTGGACACAGCACTTCGGTATGTCGATCGCTGGCCCCTCGTACCCGTCGTGAGCCGGGCTGACTTCCGCAAACTCGAAGGAGTAATTTCCCAACACGATGTATTGAAGCGGTACCGGGATTTCGGAGAAGGATAAGGATAAGGATGAAGATGACTTCACAGGATACGAACAGCTCTGCGCGCTATTCGTCGCAAGATGTCGGGTAGGAAAGGAAGTTAGGGACATGGGCAGCACATCTCGGTCTACAGGGCGCAATACCCGAGAACCTCGGCCTGGAGCGGGTTTCAGATGCAAGTGATTTGAAAATTTGTTGGCCCTCGGGAAACTTCTCAAAACCGACCGGGTTCTAAGGTCATAACCACTCGTCGCTTTGCACAAATGGCAGGACGAAATTCCTGGTATCACCGAACTCTTGGGCGGGGATTGGACCAGTGTTTCCCAACGGCGAGGAGCTACACTTCACCAAGGCCGCCCTCAGACTGAACCTTACCCAATCTGCGCTCAGCAGACAGATCACTGAGATCGAAAAACAGATCAGATTTCGCCTGTTCACTCGTGATAATCGACGGGTTGTCCGTGTTGAGAACCTTTTTATAACTTGCTTATTATCATTATATTAGAATGGTGGAGGCGGCGGGAGTTGAACCCGCGTCCGAAAATGTTACTGGTCAAGAGACTACATGCTTATTCCGGTTCATGCCCCAGGCATTACCCTGAGACGTTCGCGACCCCCGCTCAGAACGGACAAGAAACGGTTGCCGCTAGCCTGAGATCTTAACCTCCCTGCCCAGACGTCGCAGAGAAGAGCAGCCCTCTGTGTGACGCTCGCTCACAGCCCAAGGGCGAAGCTGTGGAGAGCGGCTGCCTAATTAATTAGGCTGCGTATGCCATTTGTTGATTGGCAATTATCATTTTGCACGCGATTACGGGTGTGTGCACCCCGGCATGCCTCTTGGCCGCAAGCATCTCCGTCGAAGCCGTGACGCCCCCACTGGTGGGAATGGCCCTTTAAAGAACAGACAACCGGGCTCAGGGAGCCCTTCCATCATCATCCAATCTAGGGGTCACCCGACTGGAAGTCAAACATATGATTAGATGTAGTTCAGGTTACAAAAGGTGCTCGACCGGGGA
>Ga0326726_10000404_pt1 | contig 41236 bp, 29 predicted proteins | sample MHFenrmetagenome_2_FD_207603 | JGI IMG/M metagenome (GOLD analysis project Ga0326726, IMG submission 207603) | Lab enriched peat soil microbial communities from Michigan Hollow, Ithaca, NY, United States - MHF15MN | ecosystem: Environmental > Terrestrial > Soil > Wetlands > Peat | place: USA... | reverse complement strand
GTGGGTTGGGTGGTGCGCAGCCGCTGGCGATCACCATGAATGAAGGCGTCGGGCTGATCGTCGAAGTCGACCCTGCCCGCGCCAGGCGCCGTCTCGACATCGGCTACGTGGACCGCGTGGTGGACAACCTGGAAGAAGCCATGACCCTTGTCGAGGAATTCAAAGATAAGGAGAAGCCGCAGTCCATCGGCCTGATCGGTAACGCTGCGGATATCTATCAGGAGCTTGCGATGCGCGGCGTGATCCCCGACGTGGTGACCGACCAGACCTCCGCCCACGAGGCTTTGATGTACGTACCCACCGGCCTGTCGGTGGCAGCCGCAGACGAATTGCGCCGGTCAGATCCTGAAGAGTATAAAAAACGGGCCATGGCTTCCATGGCGCAGCATGTAAAAGCCATGCTCGCATTCCAGCGCCAGGGTGCGGAAGTGTTCGACTATGGCAACAACCTGCGCCAGCAAGCCTACAACTTCGGAGTGACCGACGCCTTCGAGTTCCCCGGTTTTGTCCCGGCGTACATTCGCCCGCTCTTTTGCGAAGGCAAGGGACCCTTCCGCTGGGTGGCGCTCTCCGGCGACCCCGAGGACATCTATAAGACCGACGCGGCCGTCCAGGACCTTTTCCCTGCCGATGACCACCTGCACCGCTGGCTCAAGATGGCCCGGGAGAAAGTCCCCTTCCAGGGTCTGCCGGCGCGCATTTGCTGGCTCGGATACGGCGAACGTCTCAAAGCGGGTCTGAAATTTAACGAAATGGTTGCAAAGGGGATTCTCAAGGCGCCGATCGTCATCGGGCGCGACCACCTCGACTGTGGTTCGGTCGCCAGTCCGAATCGCGAGACCGAGGCCATGCTGGACGGCTCGGATGCCATTTCCGACTGGGCGATTCTCAATGCCATGATCAATGCTGTCGGCGGCGCCACCTGGGTCTCCTTCCACCACGGCGGCGGGGTGGGCATCGGTTACAGCCAGCACGCCGGTCAGGTCATTGTTGCCGATGGCACGCCTGAGGCTGCCATTCGCCTCGAGCGCGTATTGACCACCGACCCTGGCATCGGGATCGTCCGCCATGCAGATGCAGGCTACGAAATTGCCATCGCGGCTGCCAAACGTCACGGAATTAATATGCCAATGTTGAAATGACGTGGATGAACTTAAGGAATAAGTGGATATTCCTGTCCGGAAGCGCTGGCTTGACCTGGGTAATGGAACTGCCCCCACCATAGCAGTTTTTCTTATAGCCTTGGTTGTACGTCTCCTGGGAATCGCTACGCGTCCGATCTGGTACGACGAGGCTTTTGCAGTCCTCTTTTCTGAAAAGGGACTGAAAGCCATGCTCGCTGGGACCTTGACGGTCGACCCGAGCGGAGCCGCGGCAGATATCCACCCGTTGGCGTATTACACCCTGTTGGGGGGCTGGATGAAAATTTTCGGGGAAAGCCTGGTGAGCGTGCGGATGCTTTCAATTCTGCTCGGGATGGGCATCGTGATCCTGGCTTATTTTCTCATGCACAGCATGTTCCCGGGTGGGCGCCTTGGCGTGGTGGCTGCACTGGGGGTCGCTCTTGCCCCCTTTTTAGTGCACTACAGCCAGGAGGTACGCATGTACGTCCTGCTGGCCCTGTCCCTCACCGGAGCCACCTGCGCCATGTGGCTGGGACTGCATTCCTCCAGGTTGCGCTGGTGGGTGCTTTTCGCCTTCTGCGCCGCGCTGGCGCAGTATTCCCAGAACCTGGCAGTGTTTTATCTTGTTCCTCTCGCCCTCACCCCGGTTTTCATGCGCCGCTGGGACAAAGTGAAAATGACCTTCCTGGCAGGCGTGGGTGCGGTCGTCCTCTACCTGCCCTGGCTGATCCAGCTTCCAGCCCAGTTGATAAAAATCCAGAACTCTTATTGGGTGGACCGGCCGACGTTGGGCGCCATTTTTAGCACCCTTTTAGCTTTCGTTACCAACCTGCCCGTGGATGCCCGCTGGCTCCCCCTGGCGCTCGCCCTCTCCCTCCTGGTATTTACCCTTGCAGCATATCAGACGATTTTGGCGCTCCATCATAAACTGCCGGGTGGCCGTCGCGGGTTATGGCTGGCCTACCTGGCCTTGACCCCGCCCGCACTCGCCTTCTTTTTTTCGCAATGGAGGCCGGTGTATGTTGAAAGGGCTTTTTTGCCCTCGGCAGTGATGTTCTGGTTGTGGCTTGCATGGGCGTTAATGGCAACGAAATTACCCCGCCTCCTGCAGGTTTTTTGCCTGGCATTCCTCATGGTGGGGATTGCGTTCGGTTTGGTGACTCACCTGACCTACGCCGGTTTTCCGTACTCCCCCTATAAAGCTCTCGACGCATCCCTTGAATCCCGTCTGCAGCTGGGTGACCTGATTTTACATTCGAATAAACTCAGCCTCCTGCCTGCCATTTATTTCGACCGTGGCCTTAAACAGGAATTCCTCGCTGACCAGCCCGCCAGTGGCTCCGACACCCTTGCTCCGGCAACCCAGCAGGTGCTCGGAATTATAGAGTCTGCCTCTCTCGAAACTGCCACCGCGGGTAACCGGCGGGTCTGGTTTATTATTTTTCAAAAAGAGCTCGATGAATCCACCTCTTCCGGTTTATCTGGAGACCCCCATCTCGCCTGGCTGGATGGTAATTTTCAACTCGAAAATATGGAAACCTGGGGACCGTTGCAGGTATATATTTATCACCGCTGAAAGCAATTCGGATCGATGATTGTGGGAAACGGGTTCGATTTTTCAGGGGTGGTGGCTTCCTGGGGGATGATACCCGGAAGTAATGCGGTAAAATCAACCCTGGATTTACCAAATTGGAGCAGGCGAAAATATGGCAATCAAACGGATTGCAGTCCTCACCAGTGGTGGTGATGCGCAGGGTATGAATGCGGCTGTGCGCGCCGTGGTGCGGACTGCGTTGGATAAAGGGGTGGAAATCTTTGCAATTTACGAAGGCTACCAGGGATTGGTCGAAGGTGGCAGTTGCATCAAAAAGATGGATTGGGACTCCGTTGGCGGGATTTTGCAGCGCGGCGGTACCATCATTGGGACCGCCCGCAGTGAGGAGTTCCGCTCCCGGGAGGGGCGATTAAAAGCAGCCCGCAATTTGATCCAGACAGAAATTGACGGGCTGGTCGTCATCGGAGGGGATGGATCGCTATCTGGAGCCAATGTCTTCCGCCAGGAATGGCCTTCGTTGGTGGCTGAGCTTGTCAAAGCAGGAGAGATTAGCGCGAAAGTTGCTGTCGTTCATCCCGACCTGTTAATCGTCGGGTTGGTCGGTTCCATCGATAATGATTTTTCCGGTCCTGACATGACCATCGGCGCCGATAGTGCTCTGCACCGCATTACCGAGGCGGTGGATGCCATTACCAGCACGGCAGCCAGCCACCAACGTACCTTCATCGTCAAAGTGATGGGTCGTAACTGCGGGTACCTTGCACTCTACAGCGCCTTGGCGACCGGCGCTGACTGGGTCCTGATCCCCGAAGCACCGCCGGATGTGGACAATTGGCAGGAAGTGATGGTTGAGCGTCTGAAGGCCGGTACCAGGGCTGGGCGGCGGGATCACATCATAATCATCGCGGAAGGGGCTCGTGACCGCAGCGGGAAATATATCGGCAGCACCGATGTCCAGCGGGTGTTGGAAAAGCACCTGGGTGAGGAAGTACGCGTCACCGTGCTGGGTCACGTCCAGCGCGGCGGGCGTCCGAGCGCTTATGACCGCATCCTTGCCACCCAGTTGGGGTATGAGGCCGTCGAAACCCTGCTCACCGCCAGGCCTGAAGATGAACCCGTGGTGGTGGGTACGCGGGCCAACCACATCACCCATTTCCCACTCATGGAATGCGTTAATAAAACTCATGCCGTGGTCGAAGCGATCGCCGACAGGGATTATGAAAAAGCCATGAGGTTGCGCAGCACCAGTTTCAAGGATGCCTTGAACACGTTGAGGACCATGGTCCGCGCCCTGCCCCATCCTGCTGCTCCCGGTCAAAGGCGTTTTCGCATCGCCGTCCTAAATTCTGGTGCGCCCGCCCCGGGGATGAACACAGCCGCCAGGGCAACCATCCGCCTCGGTTTGGACCAGGGTCATATCATGCTGGGAGTCAGGAATGGTTTCGATGGCCTCGCCAAGAATGAAGTGCAGGAAATGAATTGGATGGACGTTTCCGGCTGGGCTTCCCTGGGCGGTTCCATGCTTGGCACCAGCCGCATCGTTCCGCAGGGCAGCGACCTTTATGCCATTGCCCGAACAATAGAAAATAACTCGATCAACGCATTGCTGGTGATCGGCGGATGGAACGGGTACCTGGCGGTAAACACCATGCTTGCCTCTCGACCTAATTTCCCGGCATTTAACCTCCCCATCATTTGCCTGCCGGCTTCCATTAATAACAACCTGCCCGGCTCCGAGGTCAGCATCGGCGCGGACACCGCCCTCAACAGCATCGTCGATGCCGTGGACAAGATCAAGCAGTCAGCGGTTGCCACCCGGCGCTGTTTCGTGGTCGAAGTGATGGGACACTGGTGCGGGTACCTGGCTTTGATGAGCGGGCTCGCCACTGGCGCAGAGAAGGTCTACCTTCCCGAAGAAGGCGTCACCCTGCGTGATATGCAGGTGGATATCGAAAAACTCAATCGCGGCTTCGACGGTGGCAAGCGCCTTGGCCTGATCATTCGCGCTGAGTATGCCAATCAAATCTATACCACCGCCTTTATGTGTGCTTTATTCGAGGAAGAAGGCCGGGATGTATTTGACGTGCGGCCGGCAGTCCTCGGTCATCTTCAGCAAGGGGGTGACCCCTCGCCGTTTGACCGCATCCAGGCTACCCGCCTTTCACGCCTCTGCCTGGAATACCTCATCAATGAGTGCAACCAGGGCAGCAACAACTGTGCATTTATCGGCGTCCAAAAAGGGAAGTTTAATTTCCATGACATGCGCGATTTCGAACGCATGATCGACGCTCCTTTCGAGCGCCCAAAGGAGCAATGGTGGCTGGAGTTGAAGGGCATCGCCAGTTTGATGGCAAAGTTCAGCCCGACCGATTAACGTGAAATAAAAGGCAACCCACCGGTTGCTTTTTTATTGTGATTTTTTGACTTTGCCGGGTCCTTCCTGACGAATCGATCATTGCTGGGGGGTTAACCCGTACAAAAGTAGGGGTTGAGAAGAAGTGCTGTTGGTGCTAGAATAAGACTAATCTTACCAATTATATAACAATATAATAGCAGGCTGCTATATTCCCTGCCGGTTCCGCACAGTTTTCGTGATGCAAACCATGGTTGAATAATCAGGGGGTTGTCGCGGCTCGATCCTTACAAATGGTCTGTCATTTTTCCCCTTGTTGACTACCAATTCTCCTAAGGAGTAAAAAATGAAGATGAACATTACTAAAACTGAACGACCCATTCCTATCGTCATCCTGCATATTGAAGGTACATTGGATGGCGCGAATTTTAGAAAGCTGATTGAAAAAGCTCAAACGCTTTTCACCAATGGTACCCGCGATCTCATCCTGGATCTGACCAAACTTACTTTCATCAGTAGTGCCGGGCTGGGGGCATTGCACCAGGTTGCGATGTTGTTCAAGGGGAAAATCCCCCCCGAAATGGATGAAAGTTGGGCTGGTTATCGGTGGGCCACCTACCGCAGTATAAGGCGCGACCACGACCTCAGTCCCCAGGAGCATGTGAAATTGCTCTCCCCCACCAGGGAGGTACGCGAAGTGCTCGAGATGATCGGCTTCAGTTCCCTTTTTGAGATATACGCCTATATGCCCCAGGCTGTGGAATCTTTCCGACAGCCTGACATGGCAATGGAAGCTGGCATGCGCTAAAAATTGGTTTCACCCGGGACCCTCATGAACCGGGGTGAGCACCGCTGAAAGGAGCATTGAAATGAGGATAACCATTTCAAAAACTGATAAGCCCGTCAGCGTTACCATAATGCATTTGGAAGGGAAACTGGATCGGGCTAATTACGAGAGCTTGATCGATGAAGCCCAGGAGATTTATGATCAAGGCGCCCGGGATCTTATCCTGGATATGAGTAAGCTGTCCTTTATCAGTAGCGCCGGGGTGTCTGCCCTCCACCAGGTAGCCCTGTTGTTCCGGGAAGAGAAGGGTTCCCGACTGGATGGCGGGTGGGGCGCATTCCGTTCAGAAAACCGTGATCGCTCTGAAAACACCCAGCAGCATGTTAAATTATTTTGCCCGCCCGGGGTGGTGCGTGAAGTGCTTAGCCTGGCAGGCTTTGGATCTCTCTTCGAGATTTTTACTGACCTCACACAGGCAGTGGAATCTTTCCGCCAGCCTGCTGCTGAAATAGGGGGTCGTTAGCCTTCTTCCCAGAAGGATTGTATAAATAAGAACAGGTTTATGACGGGAGGCATGTTAAAGCCTCCCGTTTTCTATATCTCAAATAACGAATCTTTCTGAAAACCTCCTGCCTCAACGGGATGGCTCCGCTGGGAGAAACCTGTATAATCTTAATATTATGGAACACCAAATGGATGCTCCAAAATCCATTAAAACCAGTCTTTTGCGCCGAGTCATCGCGGGAAATTTCATTGATTTCCAGGGCTTGTCGGTCACCTTGATGATTCTCATTGTGGTGGGGTACCTGGCGGTCCTGGGTTTGCTGCTTTTTACAATGCTCGTCGAACTGGCAGGCGACCGCTTACCGGTTGTCCTGTATTCGATTTCGGATGGGAATTATAAAGTTCCCCTGCTTGTCATGGGAGCCTCCGGACTGGCTTTTATAGCGGGCTGGGCGTATCTTCTCGCCGGTGCTGTAGCTGCAAAAGCACGCATTTTTCTTCCGGTCCTGGCTTTGTTTGCGTTGCAATTATTTCTGGTAACCGGTGGTAATCTGCTGCTTCTTTTTTTGGAACTGGTATTCTTTATGGCAGTCCTCGTGATATATGGGCTTACCTTCCGGACAAGGTTCTGGCTCGACCTGCCCGGTCTTCATTTCTTTGGGTGGTTGGGAGCCGTCTCGATCATTGTCATGCTTTCGGTTGGAATATCGGCCACAAATGCCGACGTAGCCACGGCCCTGTCAGCCAATTTTTCGATTATGCAATTGCTTACGATGGTTTTCTGGGTCCTGCTGGGTCTCAGCGTTATCAACCTGGGTGTTTCGATCGGTCGGTGGTTCAACCGTTTTACCCGGAAACTCCTCCCTTTTCCGGTGTATAGTGCGTTGATAGTTTTTTCCCTGATCATTCACCCGGCTGTCATTGCACTGGTCTTTTGGGTAACACAGGATGGCTTTTGGCTGCTGGACTTCCTGTTTTCGATCCCGCTCATTCTGGCTGCATTGATCGTTTGGATTGCTCATCGCTGGACGGCATCCACCGCCTCCGTTTTCCTCGTATTGTGTATTGCCACCCCGGTGTTGGTATTGGGAATTTCCATGGCTTTTGCCGGGAAAGATTTCACCGAGCTCCTGCTGAGAATGACAGGTCTCTTTCCCCCCACTCTCCTGTTTGTCGGTCTGACGACATACAACCTTTTCGGGGTGGGCGCTGCCTTTACCAGCGTGGAAGGGAACGTCCTCCCCAGGCGCGCCCGCATATTGCTGTTTTTTGGGACCCTCCTGCTGGTTATCGCCGGTATGTTGTTCATGTCCAATGATCGAATTGTAGAGACCAATCAGCTCTCAACGGACCTTCAATCGTTCATCAACAATTTGTTCGCCTTAAGTGCCTTATTTATTGGCATTCCCTATGTGGTCTGGATGGTGTGGAAACGACGTCAAATTCTGATTGGGGCGGAAATTGAATTTTCGGAGCCGCCTCGTTGGGGATGGCTTTCACGGATTTCGGGGCAGGTCTGGATCGCACTCGGGGTGATTCTCGCCTGCGCTTGTTCTTGCCTGCTGGGTGTGGTTTTAATTTTTCTGGTCTAAGCAATTAGACCAGCTGCTCCCTTCTGCTGCGTGACAACGGGGTAATGTACAGGGTAATTTCCTCCTGATTCTTCCCTGTATACCTTTAAGGTGAGGATTCTCAAAGTTTCACAATTGAAATTATTTGAGTATTTCCCAACGCCCGCAGGTTGTCTCATTTTGTCTAAACAACCAATTTAAAAATTGTTATCAATTTCTAATGTAATTTTTAAAAATCCGTTGTATTATGAAATCAGGCCGCAATCGGCCTGGAAGGAGGTGTCCACCGAAAACATGGATGTGAACCCCGTAGGAGGAAGGACCGGGTGATCCAAACCTGGCGGAAGGCTTCAAGCCTCAACCAGACGTCTCCCAACGTACGGTGATTTTTTCCTGCTCTTTCCTCTGGATGTAATCAATAGGCGGATGGATGACCTCCATCCGCCTTCATTAATTAAATCAAGGCGGCTTTCATCCGCTCCAGGGCCTCTATCAGTGTTTTACGCGGGCAGCCAAAGTTCAGCCGCACGAAACCCTCCCCTCCCAACCCGAATTCCACCCCATCATTCAACGCGACTTTGGCCTTGTTCAGGAAAAAATCATACGGGGTGCCCTGTATCCTGCCGGTCCTGACCAGTTCATTGCAGTCCAGCCAGGCCAGGTAGGTAGCCTCTGGGACCGTCAACTTGATCCCCTTCAATTCCTGTTGCACGTACTCCACCAGGAAATCCCGATTCCCTGTCAGGTAAATATTAAGGGATTGCAACCATTCATCGCACTCACCAGAGAAGGCTGCCTTCGCTGCCGCCAGTCCCAGGTTATTAACGTGCATGCACATCTCCTCGGCGGTTTTCTTAAAGCGCCTTAGCAGTTCCAGGTTGGGGACAATGGCAAATCCGCAAAATAGACCCGCGACGTTGAAAGTTTTGCTTGGAGCGATCAAGGTAATGGATTTATCTGCAATTTCCGGGGAGAGACTGGCAATGGGGGTATGCTGCGCATCACCCAGGAGCAATTCGCTGTGGATTTCGTCTGAACAGATGATGGTATCGTTCGTCAGGCAAATTTCTGCCATGCGAAGTAGGTCCTGGCGCGAGAAGACCTGCCCGGTCGGGTTGTGGGGGTTGCACAAAAGGAACATGCCGGTGTGAGCGTTGCAGCCGTTGACCGCTTGCTCGAACACGCCGAAATCGACCCGGTAATGCACGATGGAATCTTCCACCTTCACCTTGAGCGGGGCATCCTGGCGGATCAGCCCTGCGCTTTTGTGAACTGACAGGAAAGGCGGGTAGACTGGCGGCTGTACCAGGATTCCCTGCCCTGCCGTGCAAGCCGTCCTTGCTGCAGCGTTGAACCCGGCGACCACCCCCGGTGTGGCAAAGACCATTTCCGGAGCCACCTTCCAACCGTAGAGTTTTTCCATCCTACTTGCAACGGTTTCACACAGTTCCCGGGTGGGAAATTCGTACCCGAAAATGCCGTGCCCCACGTCCTCCCGCAGGGCTTTCAGCACCGGTTCAGGCGCGACGAAATCCATATCAGCCACCCACAGTGGCAGGACGTCCTGCGGATATCTGTGCCACTTGATGGAATTCGTTCTGCGCCGGTCGACTATATTATCAAAATCGAAAATCAATGGTTGCCTCCTTGTTTTGGATGATTTTCCCCCAAAAAACCACGCGGGTATCAGGCCGGTTTGCAGGTTAAATGGTCCTTCGTCTCCTCAACGATGGTCCAGCTGCCTGCCGCAGCGATCTGCTCCTTCGAAGCCCTGCGCGGCTGGTGCCCGTCGTCGATGATCAGCATCCCGTTCGGTTTTGCGATCCGTTTCAATTCAGCCAGGAAGGTTTTTTTGTCGCCTATGGCAAAGAATATGTCAATGGCGGTCACCACGTCTGCAATACCGTCCGGCAGGCCGCTGCTGTACCTTTTCGCCAGCACCGGCTGCACATTGTCCAGCCCGTATTTTTCAATTTTCTCGCGCACCAGGTGGATTGCCATCTCGTGGATGTCTACTGCATAGACTTTACCCTGCCGTCCAGCCAGTCGCGAATAAAAGATCGTATATCGCCCTGGTCCGCAGCCGTAATCCACGATGGTCATACCGGGCTGGATACCGAACCGGGCAACCCGTTTCTCGATATGAGAAAAGAAGATATCGATCAGGTTCATGGTGAAGACCATGAGTCTGTAATCAAGGTCCGACATGCGTTCGTCTTCTCTACCCGTCAAAACTCACTCCCGAATTGCGATTATTGCTCCGGCATGTCGCGCACGATGTATAACGGTCTCGCTTTGACCTCGTCATAAATCCGCCCCAGGTATTCGCCCAGTATGCCCAGGAAGATTAATTGCACCCCGCCCAGGAATAGGACTGCGATCAGTGTGGTGGCCTGGCCGGTAAAAGCCCCGTGACCTGCCAGGCGCATGATGATCACCACCGGGATGGCGATGATTGCCAACCCTGCTGCTGCAAATCCGAAGTAAGTCGCCAGTTGCAGGGGAAAGTACGAATAACCGGTGATGCCGTTCAGCGCCAGTTTGACCATCTTGTTGAAAGGATACTTGGTCACCCCGGCATGCCGGGCGGCGCGCTTGTAGGGCACGCCGATCTGTTTGAATCCCACCCAGGCAGACATGCCGCGCGGGAAACGACGCCTCTCGCGCATCGTCTTGAGTACATCCACCACCTTGCGGTCCATCAGGCGGAAATCCCCGGTATCCAGCGGGATATTCACGTCGGTAATCCGGCGGACGACCCGGTAAAACACCGCCGCGGTCATCTTCTTGAACCAGGTCTCCCCCTCCCGTTCAGCCCGCACCGCGTAAACCACCTCGTATCCCTCGTGCCACTTCTTGATCAGTTCCGGGATTTGCTCTGGAGGGTCCTGCAGGTCTGCGTCGATGATCACCACCGCATCCCCGCGTGCATGGTCCCATCCAGCCGTGATGGCAGCCTCGTGACCGAAGTTGCGCGCGAAAATGATTGGTCGGACGTGATTGTCCTGTTTTGCCAGTTCGAGGATACGCCCGGTTGAGCCGTCTGTTGATCCGTCATCCACCATCACCAGCTCCCAGGTATCCTTTAATCCCGCCATTACCTCGCTCACGCGGCGATGGAGCTCGGGCAGGTTTTCCAGCTCGTTGAATATCGGAGCAACGATCGAAAATGTGACCGGCATATTACCCCTTCCTCTTTCTTGAAATTCTGGACTTCAAAGCCGCCACTTTTTCGGACCCGGAAACCATGGGGGTCTCCAGGACAAATGGCTCAGTCGGCGGGAATGGCGGCAATCCCAAAATTCGCCGGCGCAGGTAATCAAAGATCACCCCCAGGGAAGCCAGCACCGGGACAACGAGCAACGCCCCCAGGATACCCCACAGGATGGTTGACAGGATAATGGATATTAAAACGAGCGCTTCGTGCATGTGCACCGACCTGCCCATAATGAAAGGCCGCAGCCAGATATTTTTAATGCTGATCAGCAGGAGGTAGGTTGCAAGAGTAATTAATGCGACAATGAAAGAGGAGGCAGGCATCCAACTCCAGTTTGAACCCTCGAGCAATGCCACGGCGACCGCCAGCATCGCGGCCAGGAAAGGGCCAACGTCGGGGATCAGGGTCAGGAAACCCGCCACCACTCCCAGGACCAGCGCTCCGGGGATGCCGATGATTGTCCATGCGATCGTAAAAGTCACTCCAACGATAGCCATTAACAATAGTTGACCCCGCAAGTAGTTCATCCAGACGCTCCGCACGCGCTTGTAAAGCTCGTTGAGTTCTGCGCGAGACTCGTACGGGAATGAATCGATGAAACCGTTGCGGAGACGCGGCCATTCGGCCAGGAAATAGTAGACCGCTGCCAGGATGACCAGCAGCCACAGTGCACCCAGGGAAGTTTTCCCCAAAAGCTGCAATGTCTGGCTCTGAAGTGATGTAAGAAATGTGGCGCGAAACTGGGTTAACTGGGCAGCTAATCCCCCAAAATTTATTGGAATTCCCGGGATGGGATTTGGATTCGACAACCAGGTGATAAGCTGGTTTGTAATATTTTGGACCTCAGTGATCTCCAGTTTTATTTGATCAAAAAAGATCGGGGTGAGCGTGGAGGGCGTGCCGATCAACACTGCCAGGGTGATGAAATATACCAGGCCGACCGCCAACCGGCGGGACATGCGGGTTCGCCGATTTAATAAATTTACCAACGGATGAATGAGGTAGGCAATAAACGCTGCGATGATAATGGGGGTCAGGATACTACGGATATACCAGGTCCCAACCACCAGGATGATAAATAGAAATCCAAATACCATGTACCGGAGGGTCGGACTCCAGGGTTGGTTTGACCCCTTCATAGGATTCGCCTCACCGCCTCCAGGGTCGGCTCGATAACCGTAGGCGTCTTCACTGCCTGCATGGCGGCGCTCACGTCCTTAAGTCCTGAGCCGGTATTAAACACCAGGATTGGGTCGCTGGCTTTAACAACCCCTTGCCCGGCTGCCTTGACCAATCCTGCATAGGCCGTGGCACCGGCTGGTTCAGCAAAGATTCCCAGCGGACCGAGGGCGGCAATGGCCTGCAGGATTTCATCATCGCTTACTTTAATGTATGTACCTCCGGTCTCGCGTGCGGCGCGAACCGCCCGCACCCCGTCCCGCGGCAGATCTACTGAGATGCTGTCGGCAATGGTCTGGGCTGAGATGGGGATGATCTTTTCAGTCCCTGCAGCGAAAGCATTCGCAATTGCTGCAGACCCTTCAGCCTGAACGCCAATGAGCCTGGGCATTTTCTCCATCCATCCCAGCGCAAGTAAATCTTTAAAACCCTTGTGGATGCCCGAAATGATGTTGCCATCCCCAACGGAAACGAAAACGGTTAAAGGAGCCTCACTTAAAGCCTCCCCATTTTTCGCCATCCCGTCCGTTGTTTGGTGATACCACTCCCAGATTTCAAGGGCTCCGGTTTTTTTTCCTTCAGCTGTGAACGGGTTATAGCCCGTATTTCGACAATACCAGCCAAATTCCTGTGCGGCCTGGATGGTCAGGTCGAATGCCTCGTCGTACGTCCCATCCACCAGGATGATCCTTGCGCCAAATACAAGTAGCTGTGCTACCTTCGCCGGGGGTGCCGACTTTGGCGCAAATATAACAGCTTTCTGTCCTACCGCGGCACACATCCCCGCCAGGGCTGCTCCCGCGTTGCCGGTGGAAGCCGTGACGATCACTTCCGCCCCGATCTCCCGGGCGCGTGCCACCACCACCGCACTGGCGCGGTCCTTGAAGGACGCCGTGGGATTGCGGCTCTCGTCCTTGAGCCAAACATGCTCCAGGCCGAGTTTATCCGCCAGGCGTTTTAGAGTGAAAATCGGTGTCCAGCCTGCTGCCCGCAGGGGCGTCCCTTCGCCGCCCGGGTCAGGCACGGGTAAAAGTGGCAGGTAACGCCAGAGTGAGTCTTCGGAGCGGGAAGTAAGGTCTTCAGGTTGGAATTTCTGTCGGATGGCGTCGTATTCCAGCACAATGTCGAGGTTGCCCCCGTCCCGCGGACAGGTATACGTCACCTGTCCCGGTAGATATTCGGTATTACACAGCGAACAACGATATCCGGCAAAATTTGTCATATGCCAATTATAAGGGTTAGCCGCTTGACGGGTCGCCCTTCGATTTCATTCAGACTCGAACGGCACGCCCAGGGAAGCCGGTGGGGAAGCCCGCAGGGTACGCAGGAGTTTAATGGTGAACCGCCGAGGTCTTTCAGGCAGGGTAGCCAGGATGCGCGCCACCCACTCGGCATCGCTAATATTGACCAGCAGCAGGGTCAGGATCATCAATGGGAATGGTGCCACCTGGAGCACCTGGGTGGGAATGCTGGGTAGGAAAGGTTGGAGCACCAAACCGAGCCACTGCAGCAAGGAGAACAAATAGACACCCAGCGCAGCCCGGAAAGGATTCCAGCCGCCGAAGATGGTTATGGCCAGGGCAATCCAGCCATATCCGTCCAATCCAGAAAGGGGTCCCGCCCAACCAGCTTTAACGCTCAACGAAAAGGTCGGACCTGCCAGCCCGGCGACTGCACCGCCAATGATCGTATAAATATACCTGAGGCGATTGACATTGGCGCCTCGCACGAAGGCTGCCGCCGGGCGCTCGCCGATGCCACGAAGCATCAGACCTGGCCTGGTGCGGAAGATCCAGAACCAAACCAGGAAAATGATGACAAAACTAATGTAGGTCATCACATCCTGCTTAAAAAAAAGTGTTCCCAGGATAGGAATTTCACCCAAAGCTGGAATGGGGACAATGGCTAGTCTGGGCCCCGCAACACTTATATAAGGATGCCCTAAGAAATATGAGAGGTCACGGCAGAGCAGTGCCAGCACGAAGCCCACCGCCACTTGGGACTGCTTGAGGGTGATACTGCTGAAAGCGACAACTAGCGCCACCAGCGCGCCAATCAATGCCCCGGCTAGAAAACCTAAAATGATGCTGCCGGTCGCGACTGCAGCGGCAAAGCCACCCATGGCTGAGAGCAGGATTGTTCCATTCATAGAAAGGTTGATGACGCCAGCCCGTTCAGTGATCGTCTCGCCGATGACGGCGAACATGATTGGCGCAGCGCCGTACAAAACCCCTGCTAGACCTAATAGGATACTCGAAGAATTCATGGCCGCTCCCTACCGGTTCTTAAATAAGCGCTGGCGTGCGCCTTCGACCATTAAGACAAACAGGACGAGGATTCCCTGCAGTACACCCGAAAGGGATGAGTCTAATTTCAGCACGATCGGCAGTTGTATGCCGCCAATATTCAAGGCTGCGAAGAATAATGCAACCGGAGCTGCCCAGATCGCTTGGTAATTGATCAGCATGGCCACCATGAGACCAAGAAAACCATATCCGCTTGATATTCCTGGTGTGAGCCTGTGATAAACCGAGGTAACCTGGATCGCACCCGCCAAGCCTGCAAAGACGCCGCATAATAGGAAGGCTAGCACGCTGTATTGCCAGGTCGGCACCCCCATCAGGAAGGCAGCTTTCGAATTCTTGCCGATTGCTTTTAGTCTAAGACCTAAATGAGTCCCACGCAGGATGAAGTAGACGATAATAACGACTAGGACGCCCAACCCCAGCGCCCAAACGCTGAATTGCAATTTTGGCAGAGTCGGTAGCCAAAGGATGTCCGGAAACATCAGCGTCCCACTCGTCGAAGCAATCCCCGGCCTTTTCCAGGGGCCGATGATCAAATATAGGGCAAAAGCCGTTGCCACAAAATTCAGTCCAAGTCCGCCGAATATTTCGTTGACCCCGCCGAATGTTTTTAGTATACCTGCAAGTACCGCCCAGAAGGCTCCACCCACCATTCCAGCCAGAAACCCGATCAACAGGATCCATCCGGTGGGAACGGTACTGTTTAGCAAAATGCGCAACGCCCCGGTCGTGAAAATGGCACCAACCATGATCTGGCCCTCGATGCCAATATTCCACAGGCCTGCCGCAAAGGTGATCAACACACCTGAGGTGGTCAACAGCAGGGGCGCCCATGCAGATAAAACATTGCTAATGTTGGTAATTGAACTTAAGGAACCTTTAATTATATATAAATATGCTTGCAGCGGAGGGGCTCCCGCTAAAAGCAGAACGGCCGTGGTAAAAAGTAGAGCCAGGATTAATGCTCCAAATTGAAAACCGAAAGTGAGCAATCTGGTTTTTTTCATGCAAGCTTCCCCTCCTACGTTGATTTAGGCCAACCCTTACCACCGATCAGCTCCCCAAGTTTTTCTGCAGTTAATGTTAAGGCCTCCAGAGGAGGTGTCACTTTGCCACTAAAAAAAACCAGTACACGGTCGCTGTATTGCAGTATTTCTTCAAGGTCGGACGAGATAAACAGGATCGATGTCCCCGTCTGGCAGCGATCCTTGAGCTTGTTCCAGATGTATATGACAGACTCAATGTCAAGACCACGGGTGGGATGCTCGAGCAGGAGTAATTTCAGTGGATCTCGCAACAACGCCAGTAATGCCCGTTGCTGGTTACCACCCGAAAGTGACTCGACCGTGTTGGTTGGAGTGCCGCGCACATCGAAATCCTTGATGCGCTTCTGTGCCAGTAGACGACCTTTATCCCAATTGATGAAAAAGCCCTTGGCTTCCTCCGCTAGGATGAAATGCTCGGTCAGATTCAATCCTGGTACCAGGCCTTCCTCCAGGCGCGCCGCTGGCAGGAAAGCTACGCCGTGTCTCTTGAAGGTCTGATACGACCGGCCGGTCAAATCGCGACCGTCGATCAGGATTTTTCCACCCACGGTGTGGGTCATCCCTCCTGCAGCCCTTAAGAATAATCCCTGCCCGCTACCTTCCATCCCTGCAAGGCCGATCACCTCACCGCATTGCACGTCTAGTGTCACATCCCGAACTTTCAGCCGGTAATCTTCGATCATAAGGTTGGACAGGTTGGCTGTCACTTCGTCCCTTACGCAGGGATTTCGCTCGCCCACCGAGATGGTCTTGCCGAACATCAACTCAACCAATTTTTTCGTGCTGTAAGGCTGATTTTCTACTCCCACCAGGTTCCCCTGTCGCAGCACGGCAACACTGGTGCAGAGGCCTTCCACGTCTTCCAGTTTATGTGAGACGAATAGAATCGTTTCCCCTTGATTCGCAAGGAGGCGCAGGGCGGCGAATAGTTTCACTTTTTGTGCCGCACTGATACCGGTGGTGGGCTCATCGAAGATCATGACCCGCGCCCCCAGCCAGATCAGGCGCAGGATTTCCAACTGTTGACGTTCCCCCACCGTGAGCGAATCGACATAAGCCTCCGGGTCAAGAGAGAAGCCGAATTGCCCGGCTAGCGTCAGGAAATCCCGTAATATTATACCTTGGCGTGGCAAAAGACCCCCGACACTGCCTAAGATGAAATTTTCAATGACCCGCATCGGAGGAAAATCCAGCGGGTCCTGGTGAAGCATACCCACTCCTTGCCGAATAGCATCCGCCGGTGAATGAATCATGACTGTATTACTATCGAGCAGAATCTGGCCTTGGTCTGGCCGAATAAAACCGGATAATATCTTCATTAAGGTGGTCTTCCCAGCGCCGTTTTCCCCCAAGATACCTTGGATCGTCCCAGCTGGGATCTTCAAACTGATTCCCCCGTTGGCTCGCACAGCTCCAAACGTCTTATGGATGTCTTTTAGTTCAACATTCATTGTTCTTTCCTAAAATGTTGAGTTTTCCTGAAAGGGAGTTCATAGCTTTAAAAAATGATTGGGGGAAGGCAGATGCCTTCCCCCATGATTTGAATCGAGTTACTGAGAAACGCTCTGGCCTTCCATGCCCTCAAGTAGCTGCGGCAGGTACCAGATCTGCTGGTCGGTGGCTACCGTGCCAGCGGTCAGGTAGACGGAATGATCCTGAAGGTTGATCGGTCCGGTCCACAGGTTCAACCCGTTTGCCATTTCTCCTATTAACTGATCGATCTTGGCGGAGGCATCCGCACTGAGAGCCTGTCCCTTTTCGAAACCGGTTGCACTGGTATCTGGGTTATTTATATTCGTCCAGTCCGGAGCCAACCATACCCAGTCCTCTTTAAGGGTACCTGCAATTGCCTTCTGAACTTGGGCCATGACTCCAGGGCCCCAGTTGAAGTAGGGAACCCCCAGGCAGACATCCGGAGCCGTGCTGCAGTTATTCCTGTAATCGTAGGAAACAGCCCAGACCTGCTGGCCAGCATCGTGCAACTTCTTGGCCTCGGTTAACGCCTCGGTGGTGTCGATGCCCGACATGACCACGTCATAGCCGCTGCTGAAGAAGTCATCCGCTACTTTGGTCGGATCAAGAGTCGTCCCAGGTACGTTAAACCAATAGCCGATCCAGGTGACCTTGAATTGCAGGGCGGCGGCATCTTTCCCTAGGTATTTTGTCCAGCAGTATTTTGCACCCAGGTATGCTGAGGAAGCTAACCGGCGAGTCTCAGGGTTGATCAGTGGACCCAGGTAGCCGATTTTGCCCGTCTGCGTGGTCAGGGCAGCCGCACAGCCAGCGATCATTTTCGCATATTCTGCGCGCGGCATGATGTTGACCATATTGGGGATGTTCAGGTACGCCTGGCCCGCAGCCCAAGATTGATCCCCTGAGAACATGATGGTGGGAATATCCGGATGAGCCTTGGCGAAGGTGTTGGAGTCATCCTTGAAATCATCTGAATTGAAGATGATCAGGTTGGCACCTTGAGCTACTAATTGCTCCGCTAACTGAGCTGGAGTGACACCCTGGTGAGTAAACCCGAGGTCAACATAAATCAGTTGGGTATTCGGAATTTTGGAAACCGCATACTGGCCGCCTTCGTAACCAGCCTGGCTCCAGCCCGAATCATTGTAGGGGCCGACAAGGACCATACCAATGGTGAAAGTTTTTACAGCTGTTGGAGGTCCCGCAGGGGGTGCCGTGGTGGGTGGGACAGTGGTCGGTTGAGTGACCGGGGGTAGGGTGGTAGGAGCTGGTGTGGCTGTTGCCGGGGCGCCACAGGCAGACGCGGCCATCATGATGGCAATCGCTAGTAAGGTGATTTTAAAAACTTTCGTTCTCATTCTGCTTCCTCCTCTGTAAGGAATAGGATTTTTTTGGTGTTAAAGATAGACTGTGAATTGAACATTTCATATGCGAATATATTACTGCCGAAGCCTCCTTTCAAAATTACTGTCAATCTGCAACCACCAGATCAACGAACTTGGGTAGTTGGCCTGGTTTCAATTCTACAAGGCCTTGGTTGGAAAGGTGCAGTTCCTCAAGGACAATCAATCCCAATAGGCTGATTGTCATTTCGACTGAATCATGCTGGCAGCCAGCTTTCTTTAGACCGTCTTCAATTGACTTGAGTTGTCGTGAAACAATCTCAACCGATTCAAGCGACATTAACCCACCCAAAGGCAACGGCATCAACGCTTCCACCTTTCCGTCCACAACGACGCAATGTCCGCCACCCGCGCGAATTAATTCGTTCGCTGCTAATGCCATGGCCTTATCACTGGTGCCAATGACTTGAAGGTTGTGGCAATCGTGCGAAACGGTCGAAGCGTATGCGGAATTGGATTTGAACTGCAATCCGGTTGCGAAACCAATTCCTTTGGTTTTTTTAACTTCCGGTCGGGGTTCGTGACGGTAGAAATTTGCGACCTTCACTAGATCCTTTGCTGGATCAGCTTGTAGAGAGCCATTGACTGGCTCTATATCAATAAACTCGGTGGTGGTATGAACCATGCCAGGGTATATCCGCATCACTCGGACTTTAACCTTTTTCTCCATCGGCACTTGGAAATCAGCTTCTGAAACTTTAGGCAGGTGGATGGATTTCATCGCCCAATCCGGGTAGTCGAAGCATGATAACCCTATCACCATCTTCCCATTTTCTGCCACCAGCACACCATCGGCAAAAACCTGGTCAATAATCATGTTCACCAGATCGCTGACGATTAGAATATCCGCTGCGCGTCCTGGCGAAATCGTACCAATCCAACGTGATTTTTCAAGCAGTTGTGCGGCATTGATAGTTACCATCTGAATTGCCAGCATGGGTGAAACACCTTGTTTGATGGCGTCGCGTACCACCCGGCTTAAGTGACCATGTTCAACTATTGAGGCCGGGGTAACGTCATCAGTAATCATTGTAAAGAAACGTGTATCCAGCCCTGGATTTTCGGTAATGGCTTTGATGGTGTTGGGCATATCCAACCAGGCTGTTCCATACCGTTGCTGTGCATAGCATCCCAGTTCTGCACGTCGCATGGCAGCTTCGGCGGTGGTGGCTTCATGACAGGCCATCAGACCGGCTGCGACAAAAGCCGGAAGCCCTTTATCCAATTCCAGGCTGGCGTAATGACCGGTGAGCACATTCCCGGATTTTAGCGAGGCCGCAGTGATGGCATGTACGTGCGGATCACCATAGATAACACCCGGGAAGTTCATCTGTTCGCCTTGGACTTGTGCCCAGCCCTCCTGATAAGCCTGTGTCACTTCTTTTGCAGTAATGGTATCACCGGCATCCTCAAAGCCGGGAATGGAAGGGACGCATACCGGCATTGCCACTAATACTTTTAAGGGTAATCCTTGGGCCGCTTTGTGAAATAACTCGACTGCTCTAATTCCAAAAACGTTTGTGATTTCATGGTTGTCGCAGGCAATGGTGGTGGTTCCGTGCGGAAGTATTGCCTCCGCAAAGTTGACAACATCCACCATGCTGCTCTCAACATGATCGTGAGTATCAATAAACCCTGGTACAAGAAATAGACCTGCGGCATCGATCACCTTGGTACGTTTATCGGCAATGAGATGATCACCTTTTCCTACGTAAGCGATAATCCCATCACGAACAGCTACTGTCATTCCATCCTGAATACGACCGATATTGACATTGACCAGGCGGCCATTTTTAATTATTAGGTCGGCCGGTTCTCTGCCCATAGCAGTAGCCACGACATTTAAAGTAACCTCATGCAGCATTTTTCTTTTATGGGTATATCGAGGTGATTTCGACGTAGTCATAATAATCTCCTATAAACGTTATGTTGGTGCATCTAACGTCCGTATTTGAAAATTCTGTATATTTTTTTATTCAAAACGGCAACTTGATTATAATTCATAATCAAGGATACCCTTTCTCAGTTATGGGGAATGACCATCCAAATTCTGTAAGTCCTCTCCTTTACGGCACGATCCACGTTCCGGTCTCACCCTTTAAAGCGCGGCCAATGTTCTCCGGGTTGGTGATGATTGCCTGTTTACCGCCGGCCTCCAAGAACCAGATGATGGCCTGTATCTTGGGGGCCATCGAGCCTTTTGCAAAGTGACTGCCTTCTGCCAGGTGTTTTTTTGCCTCTGCCAGGGTCATCCGGTCGATCCATTTCTGGCCCGGTTTACCGAAATTAAGTGCCACTTTCTCTACTGCCGTGGAGATAAGCAGCAGGTCGGCTTTGATCAGGCGCGCCAGCAGGCTGGAAGCAAAGTCCTTGTCGATTACGGCGGCAGTTCCGGCATATTCACCCTCTCCCACGTCGATCACCGGGATGCCGCCGCCGCCCACCGTTACCACCACGGTCCCGGCCTTGATCAGTGTCTTAACCGACTCTAGCTCCACCACCTCCTTCGGGAGCGGTGAAGCCACCACCCGCCGCCAGCCCCTGCCGGAATCTTCCACGATACTCCAGCCAAGGTCCTTCTGGCGTCGCTTTGCCTCGCCTTCATCCATGAAACTGCCGATCGGCTTGGTTGGATTCTTGAAAGCCGGATCGTTTTTATCCACAAGCACCTGGGTCACCACGGTGGCCACGGCTTTCTTGATCTTGCGGCGGTAGAGTTCGTTCTGCAGAGTCTGCTGCAATGCGTATCCGATTGCGCCCTGGCTGTCCGCACCGCACACGTCCAGCGGGATCTCGTGCATGCCTTCCACTTTAGCAGCTATTTCGGACCGGCGCAATATGAAACCAACCTGCGGTCCATTCCCGTGACCAATGGCCACGTCCCAACCCGCTTCGATCATATCCGCGATGTGGCAGGTGGTCTCTTTGGCTGCCAGGTACTGGTCCTCGACCGTTTTGTGTTTCTCGTCCTTTATCAGGGAATTACCACCAATTGCGACGACAGCAACTTTCCTGGTCATGAAAACATCCTCCTAACCCATGGTTAACGCCATGACGGCTTTCTGGACGTGCAGCCGATTTTCGGCTTCATCATACACCACCGACTGGGGTCCATCCATAACGCCATCTGTGACTTCGATGTTGCGGTCTGCAGGCAGGGGATGCATGTATATGGCGTCCTCTTTTGCCATCGCCATCTTGCGCTCATCGGTAATCCAGTGCGCATACTTCTTGATGATCTTGGCACCTTCATCCGGGTCGGGGGTTTGGACCATCGCTCCCCAGGATTTGGCGTAAATTACATCCGCATCCTTGAAAGCAGCTTCCATGTCGTCCATCACCTCAAAACTGGCCCCGAATTTTCGTGCCTGCTCTTTGGCTTGTTCCATGATCTCGGGCATCAATCGGAATTCCGGCGGGTGCGCCAGAACCACGTCCATTCCGAAGCGCGGCAATTGCAGGATGAGGCTTTGCGGTACTGACATGGGTTTTTGGTACGAAGCTGCGTATGCCCACGAAACCACCATTTTCTTCCGGCGCAGGTCGCGTCCTTTTTTCTCCATGATGGTCATCAGGTCGGCCAGGCATTGGAAGGGATGAAAAATGTCGCATTGCATGTTGAGCACCGGCACCCGGCTGGCTTTGGCCACCGCATTGAGGTAGCCGTTCCCGATGCCCCAATCCACGTGGCGGATGGCGATCCCGTCGAAGTAACGACCAAAAATTTCTCCAATTTCCTTGGGTGTATCCCCGTGGGAGATCTGGGTGGTTTTACTCTCGATGAAGGCTCCATGTCCGCCCAATTGAGCCATGCCGGCTTCGAAAGAACCGCGCGTGCGCGTCGAAGAGAAAAAGAACAACATCGCCAAAACCTTGTCCCGCAGGTAAGGATGCGGTTCGTTCAATGCCCGCTTGCGCTTCAAGTCGAAGGCCACCTCGAGCACGGTTTCGACTTCTTCTTTCGTAAAATCCAGGTCGCCGATTAGATCGCGACCGTGCAGGAAAGTTTTCATAAGGGATTCTCCTGATTATTGTTATTCCATGGCTCCTAAAACTAAAGCCAGCAATGCCATTCTCATCACCACTCCGTTGAACGCTTCCTGCCAATAGCGCGACCAGCGGGTGATGTCCACGTCGGTTGGCACCTCGTCCATGCGCGGCAGGGAATGCAGCAGGATCGCATCCGATTTGGCTTTCTTCTCGAGCAGTTCCCGTGTGATCTTGTAGTTGGCAGGGGTAAGCCCGACCTCCTTTCCGGCGCGTTCATCGCGCGATTTGGTGTAATCGGGCTGGACCACGGGCTCCACCAGGATGACGTCTGCATCCGCGATCGCTTGCTCAACGTGCTCCGCCTGGCGGAAATTGACGCTGAACTGCTTGAGTTCGGCCTTGAACTCATCGGTCAGCGCCATGTCCGGTGGCGAGACGAACGTGATCGGGCAGTCGAACTGGCTCAAGGCGTAACCGAGCGAGTGCATGGTGCGCATGCGCATATCGCCCACCGCCAGCCAGGTCAACCCGTCAATGGTGCCTTTTTCTTTTAATACGGTGTACAGGTCGGTCAGGATCTGGGTGGGATGCTCGCCCCAGCCATCGCCGCCGTTAATGATCGGGATCGAAGCCCATTTGGCAGCTTCGTGCGGGGCACCCTGCTGGAAGTGGCGCATCACGATAACGTCTCCGTAGAACTCCAGCATCTTGACAGTATCCTTGATGGACTCCTGGTAGAAGTCACCGGCCCGCGTCATCTTGGCATCCGCAAATCCGGTCACATGTCCGCCCAGTCGATGCATGGCGGCTTCGTGCGCCAGGCGCGTACGGGTGGAGGGTTGGTAGAAAGCCGTCACCAGGGTTTTTTCCGCCAGCAGGTCGCTGTTTCGACGGCTCACCGCAATCGGCTCCAATTCAGCCGCAACATCGAAAACATGGAAGAATTCTTGCCTTTCGAAATCTTTTAGGGACAGGATGTCCCGTCCTGAAAAACTGCGCATTTTAACCTCCGTTTGAATGAATAAGATTGCACGTTGTATCGTTCACGTGACATGGTTGCCCACCCGTCTCACCACGTGGAAGCGGAAATATCCGGGCAGGAAATAACTGATTGAATAGTCCACCACGCGGCTGTTCTCTGCATACAGTTGCGCCGCCAAATAAAGCAGCACGTCATCGCGCTGGATCTGCAACGCGCGCGCCACTTCCGAAGTCGCACCCACCGCTTTGATTTCCGTTCTGGATTGGATCAATTTCGGTACCCCCCGTTGCAGTAAAAGGTCCAATACTGAGCCCGTGAAACCGTTCTGCAGCTCTTCAATTGAAAGGATGTCCACCGGCAGGGTGTCCAACAGGTAGGCGATCGGACGGTTGTCGGTATAGATAATGCGCGCCACCCGCGTCAGTTCTGTACCAACTTCCAAAGCAAGCAGCTGCCCTAGTTCTTTGTCCGCAGTGATTTGCTGGGTTTGTAACTCACCCATTCTGACAGTCAGACCGGATCGCTGCGCAATGGTTCCGATGCTCTCCAGCACCTCCAGTCCGGTCTCAATTACCGGGACTTTGGCAGCAACAAATGTGCCCACTCCCTGTCGGCGTCGGATCATTCCCTGTCCCTCGAAGCTTCGCATTGCTTCGCGCAGGGTAGCCCGTGAAACTCCCAGCTTCTTTGCCAGGAAAGGCTCAGACGGCAAACGGGTTTCGGGCGGGAGGCTGTTGATCATCTCCGCCAGTTCTGTTTGCAAACGTCGAAATGGGTATTGACTCATGCTTCGCTCCTAATCCTCCGGCCCTTCGATGACCGGTCTGGTTGTAAAGTGGACCACGTCCACCAGCCCTTTATCCGAGAGCCGTAATTCCGGGATGACCACCAGCGCCAGCAAACTCAGGGTCATATTGGCGTTGTTGAGCGCACATCCGCAGGCTCGAAAGCCGTCCAGGATGGTGCTGGCTTTCCTTGCTACTTTTTCAGCTTTTTCAATTGACATCAATCCACCGATGCACAATTCGACCAGCCCGATGATCTTTCCGTTTTTCACCACCACCTGGCCCCCGCAGGTTTCAGCCAGCTTGTTGGCAGCCATCACCATATCCCTCTCACTCGTGCCCACCACCAGCATGTGGTGACAATCGTGCGCCACCGTGGAGGCAATGGCACATTCTCCGCTGAAACCAAAGCCGCTGACCAGCCCGAGTTGCACGATGCCGGTTTTGTGGTGGCGTTCGACAAGTGCTGCTTTCGCAACCCCCGGCACCAAATGGACCTCTCCGTTTTTGACCGGCAGAGCCATCTGCAAGGCTTTGGTCGGAGCCTGGTTCTCCACCACCCCAATTACGTTGCATACCACTCGTGCAGCTTTCGCTGTCGTTCGCAAGCGGAAATCGTCCACCGTGAGGGCTTTCTTCAGGTGCACAGACCTGGTGGCCCATTTCGGGTACTCTGTTTTCGGCAGGTTGATCCGGAGTCTGCCATGCTCGGCAGCCACCTTCCCGCATGCCAGTACAAGGTCGGCGTGGAAATTATTCAGGTCGTCCACCAGCAGGATGTTTGCCCAGCGTCCGGGGGCGATCATCCCCACCTGGCGGCTGACTCCGAAATGTTCCGCTGTATTGATGGTTGCCATTTGGAGCGCTGCCATGGGGGCTAGCCCATGAGAGATAGCGTGTCTCACCACGCGATCCATGTGCCCTTCGTTTACCAGGGTTGCGGCGTGAGAATCATCGGTGCACAGGATGAAGTGACGCGGGTCCAGGCCGAGTTTGGTGATGGCTCCCACCTGGGCAGCCACATCCTGCCAGGCTGAACCATATCGCAGCATGGCCCGCATCCCCTGGCGGACGCGCGCCACTCCGTCCTCCAGGCGGGTGCCCTCGTGATCGTCCTCGATCCCTCCCGCGATATATCCGTGGAATGCTGGCCCAAGGTCTTGGGAGGCGTAGTGACCGCCCAGTACTTTCCCGGCATTTCGCGCGATCTCCAGTTCGGTCAGCATCTTTGGGTCCCCTGCAGCCACCCCGCGGTAGTTCATCATTTCTCCCAGCCCGATGACATTGTCCCACTCCATACCCTTCGCCACATCCTCTGCATTGATCTCTGCTCCCGGTGTCTCCAGCTCTGGGCTGGAGGGCACGCAGGAAGGTATCTGCACCCATATTTGTATCGGCTGCCGGGCAGCCTCATCTGCCATGAGCTTCACGCCCTTTAATCCAAATACATTGGCAATTTCGTGCGGATCGATGAACATGCCGGTCGTGCCGCGCGGCAGGACTGCCCGCACAAACTCGGTAACGGTCAGCATCCCCGATTCGACATGCACGTGACCGTCGAGTAGCCCCGGCACCAGGTACTTCCCTTCGGCATTTATCACCCGCGTATCTTTCATGATGGTGTGACTCGCATCCGGGCCCACGTATGCGATGCGGCCATCCTTGATGGCAATGTCGGTATCGGGTACAAATTCGCCGGATTGCACGCAGACCCAGTTTCCTTTGCGCAGTACCAGGTCGGCTGGCTTGCGTCCCATGGCTACATCGATGAGTATGCGGGTCGATTTGATGTCAAATTTCATTTCGTCTCCCGGGCAATGATTGTGTCAGATCGGATGCCGTCATTTGATTATTGAAAGAACTTTGCTGCCAGGCCAGGCATCCATTCAAAGGAGATCCTTTCAAGGATTTTTGTCTTGGTTTTTTTTACACTCCGTGCGCTGTTCGAATGGCCCGGATGTCACCGCTGTGGTGATCCATGTGGCCGAGGTGCATAAGGACGATATCCCTGACGGTAATGTGTGTTTCCTCATCGTCGTCTGGCCAGGTAACATACCCGAAATGATTCCAGGCTTCGGGCGGGATGTTGCGCAGCAGTTCCACTAGGCTGGCGGTGCTGCCGCGGTAGAGGCTTAGGCTCGGTCCCACCGCGCGTTTCCCGGAAACCCATCGTTTTGCCCAGTCATCCTGGTTAAGGTGAAAGTACCATTGGATGGGTATCTCAATGCCGTCCTTGCCAAGCATGGCTCTTAAAAACAACTGCCACATCTGCTCGCCCTCCACGGTGTGATGCACGTACTCACGAATCGACCAGCCCCTGCCGAGGGTCAGGTCGAGTTGTTCATCGTCCAGCCCGGCGATGGCAGCTTCCAGCCGGTCGGGAAGTTTCAGGTAACGCTTGAGCAGGGAGGCATTGGAGTCGGTCATGCGTTTTTCAGCAGGCGCCTGGCTGCCCGGTTATGTCGTTCGACCAGTTTCATTTCATCTACAGTAACCAGGTGTCCATTCCGCACTACAAACTTTCCTCCGATCACCGTGAAATCGGCGCGCACCGGGTGGCAAAAAACCGCCGCAGCTACCGGGTCGTGCAGTGCCCCGGCATAGTCGAGCCGGTTAAGATTGATGGCGAAAAAGTCGGCGCATTTCCCGACCTCCAGGCTGCCGATATCGGACCTGCCCAACACGGCTGCCCCGCCGCGCGTCCCAAGCCGCAGGGCTTCCCGCGCCGTCGTCAACTTTCGGGATGGATCATTCGACAAGGAGAACCCGCTAATTCCCTCCCGGAGTCTGGATAAAAGCATTGCCTGGCGTACTTCTGCCAGCATGTGTGACCCGTCATTGGACGCCGACCCATCCAGGCCCAGACCCACCTTCACCCCCGCCGCCAGGTACTCTTTAACCGGTGCGATCCCGGACGCCAGCCGCATGTTTGAACTGGCGCAATGCGCCACGCCGCAGCCGTGTTTGGCAAACGTTTTAACTTCCTCGCCGTTCACGTAAACCGCATGCGCAAACCAGACATCCTCCCCCACCCAGCCCAGCGACTCCATGTAAGCAACCGGGCGGGTCCCGAATTTTAATAGGCAGAATTGTTGCTCGTCCTCGGTCTCTGCCAGGTGCGTATGCAGGTGCACTCCATATTCGCGCGCCAGGTTCGCCGACTGTTTCATCAGTTCACCGGTAACCGAGAAGGGTGAGCAGGGTGCCAGCACGATTTGCACAAAGGCCCCCGCCTTCGAATTGTGATATTTCTGGATGAGCCGCTGGCTGTCTGCCAATATTTTTTCTTCGGGTTCCACCACGGCATCCGGCGGAAGTCCGCCCTTGGAATCGCCCAGCGACATGGAGCCGCGGCTCGCCTGCAGGCGCACGCCGATCTCCTGGGCCCCCGCAATTTCGTCGTCGAGCCGCAACCCGTGTGGAAAAATGTACAGGTGGTCAGACGCAGTCGTGCAGCCGGAAAGTGCCATTTCTGCCAGGGCAGTCTGCGTGGATATAAAAATATCCTCCGGCGTCATTCGCCCCCAGATGGGATATAGTGTTTTAAGCCAGTTGAATAAATTAGCGTCCTGGGCAGCCGGGACGGCGCGTGTCAGGGTTTGGTAGAAATGGTGGTGCGTATTGACCAGGCCCGGCAGGACCAGGTGGCCGCGCAGGTCAAGGACCTCATCGGCCGTTTTCGGCAGTTCGCTCGTCTTGCGGACCTGCTCGATGAACCCGTCCCTTACAAAAAGTCCGCCCTCGGGGATCTCCCGCTGGGTGTCGTCCATGGTGACCAGGACCGTGGCGTTTTTAATAAGGAGAGTGCTCATCTTATTTAAAAAAAGGGAGGTCAAGTTGTCAGACAACTATACCACTAGATTGGCAAAAAATCAAAGGTTGTCATACATTTCAAAGGGTCGGGGGTTGGTTCTTCCAATCTCCAGGGTTAAAGTTGCCCGGTGAGTGATATGGATCAATTTACTTCCATGGAAACCGTTCTTTATCCATTTCCCCCGTATCCCGGATCTGTATATTTCACAACCGGAGCTCAAATTCTTCCTGTAGTTGATTTTCCTTTCTTCTCCTTCTTTTGAAGATACATCAGCTCATCTGCCTGCGAGATCAACTCATTTACGGTATGGGGAGTGTCAGGGTTGAATCGCGAGATCCCCACGCTGAGGCTTAGATGGTAAGGTCTCTCGCCCTTCTGGTTATACTTTTCCAGTGTCGTCTGGAGGCGGTTGGGCAGGCTGTCTGCGCTGTCAACGGATGTATCCGGCGCCAGCACCACGAATTCATCTCCGCCAATCCGGGCCGGGATATCCGCCTCGCGAAAGGTTTCTTTCAGGATGGCTGACACTTCTTTCAAGGCGGCATCACCCTGGGCGTGCCCAAAAGAATCATTGATCGTCTTTAAATCGTCTATGTCGCAAAAGAACAGGGACACGCTTCGCTTAAATCGATACGCCAGTTTCATTTCCTGCTCGGCCAGCAGGGAGAAGCCCCGCCGGTTGTACAACCCGGTCAGCTCGTCTGTGAATGAAAGGTTGACGATCTCCTGCTCCATTCGCTTTCTTTCGATCACTTGCGCCGCCTGGGAGGAGACGAACTCTAAAAGGTTTAAGTCTTCTTGGTTGAAATGGATTTCTTTCGAGTAGCTCTGCACCGCCATTACGCCGATGATGCGGCCTTCTACTGTAAGTGGTGCTCCCATCCAATCTTCGCCTGGGGTTCCCACTATTTCAACTTCTCTTTGTTGAACGAGGCGGTCGAAAACTTCCGGGGGGGCTAATAAGGGATGCCCGGTGCGGAGTACGTATCCCGTCAATCCCTGCACGGGCGTCGGGGTGGGGGGTGCTTCGTCGAATTGATCGATGTAATAAGGGAAGCTGACCAATTCTTTGACTGGATCATACGATGCAATATAGAAATTCTCCGCAGGGATTAATTCTCCCAGGATGGAGTGTATGGAATGGTAGAGTTCATCGATCCCCTCCCCGGTTATTGAAGCCTGGGTGATCCTGAAAATGGCATTTTGGACCAGCTCGAAATGCTTCCGCTTGGTAATATCGTGAGCCACCAGGATGGCTGTGTTTTCCGAAAGCCGGCTCGCGCTCGCCGCGAACCAGGTTTCCTTGCCCCTTACCTGCAAGGCATATTCCCCGTTTACCACCGTTCCCGTTTGTATGGACTCGCGTATCATGGCGAGGTTGATGTCCGCCTGCTCTTTCGGCAGGATGTCGTGCAAGGCCTTGCCGAGCATTTCGGCAGGGGGGCGGTAGAGGTTCGACGGATCGGTGGGTGCGATCTCGATATATCTTCCGTCGACATCGAACACGATCACCACGTCCTTCATCGAGGCGAACAGGGCTCTCAGTTCGGCTTCGGACTTTTCCAGCGCCGTCTCAGCTTGTTTCCCCCGTTCGAAGTCTGCGCTTAAGTTCCTTACCAGCAGCGACACAATGATAATGACGATCACGCTGGCTGCCACCGCCGCAATTGCCACTTTTAAAGCCGGGTTGGTGATCCATGGATCTCCAGCCGTGCTGAGCAGGCCCTGGATCAGGACAATTATTACCAGCGCCGGGACGAATGCCCTCAATAGCCGCGCCCTTAAAGAATGCCCCATGTATGCGCTGACCGGCCAGGTGGATGGTCCTGCCATCTCCAGCAACCCCAGGCTGAGGAACCAGAATGAGAGGGCGCTGGTTAAAGCCACCGGGATGGTCGTCCCTCCGTAAAAAAGTGGCGCTCCGTATAAATACCCTAGGATGATTAGGCTGCTCAGCGCGAATAAAACCAGGGCTAAGCCCGCGGTGGCGCTTCTTGCCTGTTTGCCAGGCTCGCGCCTCGTTATCAAAATAAGGGCTGGGATCGAGAGCAGGAACCCCAGGGCGGACAACGGGCTCATGCGCGCGGTGGACACTTGACCCAGCAGGGGTGGGTTGTGGTAGATCAATTTTTCGAGGTCGGGGCCCAGCCCCGTCAAAGCCCTGAATGCAAGCAGGACCACGATGATCATCATTCCAATTTGGATGATCGGGATGATGATTCTTATCCCACCCCGTGTGGTAAGTATTCTTCGGATGAACCAGGTGATCCACATTCCCAGGAAAATAAGCGCTGTGCCGGGGGCCATGGGGATGAATGTGGTGCTGATCGCAGCCAGGACCGGTTTGTTGACAACCCAGCCAGTGATCGCCAGAAACGTTGCTATAAATACGAACCCCATGAATACGTCGGCATAGCGGTCTTGCGTAGTTCGGGTCGCATTTGCCTTGCTCATCGGCTCATCTGGCTTTCATGCATTCATATTTACACATTTCATCGCGCCGGTTATCCTGTTATCCTTGTCCCAAAAGGAATTTTATCACCACTTGCGCATCGAAGTGCATCCCGGCCTCGCCTTCAATGTGTTCGCGCGCTTTCTCCTTTGACCAGGCCTTTCGATACGGACGGTCAGAGATCAACGCATCCCACACGTCCACCACGGCAAAAATACGCGCTGCCAGTGGGATCTCCTCTCCTTTCAGCCTCCGCGGGTAACCCGTGCCATCCCACCATTCGTGATGGCAGTATGGGATGTCCAATGCCCCATGCAGGTAGCGGATCGGTAGGAGCATTTCGTAAGCCAGTCCAGGGTGCTTCCTCATTACCACCCATTCATCTTCCGTCAGGGTGCCTGGCTTCAACAGGATGCTGTCCGGAACCCCCATCTTGCCGATATCGTGCAGCAGCGCTCCCCATCGTATCTGCACCAGTTCCGCCTCGCTCAAACCGAAGCTGCGCGCAAGATTCATCGTCCCCTCAGTCACTCGCTGAGTGTGTCCCTCGGTCTCTTTATCGCGCAGGTCGAGCGCATGCGACCACCCTTCGATGGTCGCATCATACGCCAGTTCCAGTTCGTCGGTAGATCGCTGCAGGTTTTCGAACATGTGCACATTATCGATGGCGATTGCCGCCTGCCCTGCCAGGGTTCTAAGAAAATCGAGCCATTCTTCATTTGGGTCAAGCGGTGTTCGGTGACAGATTTCCAGCACGCCCACAACTTGACCTTTGGTAATTAACGGCACGGAAAAATAAGCGGCAATGTTTTCTGCCTTTAACAATTCTGGATGCGCGAAATCAGCTCCACTGGCTGCAACGTTGGGAATTTTAACTATTTGGCGTTCGAGTAAGGCCCTGCCCGCCTGGCCCTCATCCATGGGCTGACTTGATCCTTCAATCCGTTTGGAGCGAAACCCGCTGCCTGAGGCATATTCTAGCGCCTTGGTGTGGTTATTGAGCACCAGCACATCTGCAGCGTCCACATTTAATTGCTCAATGACGTGTTTGAGCAGGATATTCAAACTGATCCGCAGATCGAAATTGGAAGCGATGGTGCGGTCGATCTCGCTCAAGGAGGCAAGCTGCTGTAAGCGGCGTCCGGCTTGTTCGCGCAGCACCAGGCGTCGGATGGCGGCCGCAGCCTGGTCGCCGATGCTGCGGGCTAAACGAATTTTTTCAGGCGTAAACGGCTCACGCTTTTCCTGCCGTGCTTCACCCAAGATCATTAAACCCAGCGCCAGATTTAAGTGCTGCGAGGGTTCACCGGCCCACATAGGCACGAGGCATACTGATTGAACGAAATCAAGCATCAGGATGTCGCGCTCGACGTTGCTGATTTCCGAATTGGCGGCTTGGAGGATGACCGGTTCGTTTTTATCCATTATCTGTTGACAAAGGGGCAGAGCCGTGATCGCTTGCCGGTGGCCAAGGATAAGATCATGCTCCATGTAACGGATTGGATATACTGCCCGCGGCACCAGTTCCTTGTCTTCCACCAATGCGATGCAGGCATAGGTGGTATGCACACTCTCCACCGCATGGCGATTGACGAGTGCCATCACATTCTCGAGATCTTTGGCATCTGCCAGGGCGCGTGAAAGCTGGTAAAGTGCTGTCAGCTCTTCGGTGCGGGATTGGATTTCCTCTTCCTTCTGTTTACGCTCTGTGATGTCACGGTAATTTATTACGATCGATCGCACTGCCGGTTCGTCCAGCAAATTGGTGATTACTGCTTCCATCCAGCGCCAGGAGCCATCCTGGTGCCGCAACCGGTATACCCCCTCCCGCGTATTCCCGGGTGTCTCCAGGATTTGACTCAATAATTGGGTAACGTCTTCCCGCTCGTCTGGATGGGATATCTCTAAAAGGCTGTGACCCACCAGACTGTTGGGTGGGTAACCGAGCGGGCGGCGCCTGGTGGGGCTCTCCCATTTCAGGCTTCCATCCGCAGAAACTAGTGAAATTTCTTCCAGGCTGTTTTCAACCAGCGCCCTGAAGCGTTTTTCGCTTTTTCGCAGCGTGTCCTCTGCTTCCTTGCGCTCGGTGATATCTATAAAACTAATAAGTAAATATTCCTTGTCAGCAATTGTGAGAATGGCAGGGCTAAGATCTGATGCAAAAATACTTCCATTTTTTCTCTTGAATTTAATGTCACTACGAATACCTTCTTCTCCTCGGCTAAACTTCCCGATTTGCTCGGTTATAAAAGGCATGTCCTCCCCAGGATGTATATCGGCGATATCCAGATTCAAAAACTCCTCCTTGGCATAGCCGAGCAATTTTGCACACGTACTATTACACATGAAGAACTTTTGAGCCTGCAGGTCAACAATAAACATCCCGGTGCTGGCATTATCGAAAATAGCCCGGAATTTCGCTTCTGACTTTATTAGCTCCTCCTCGGTCCGCTTGCGTTCGGTGATGTCCCGACCGATGCCCACCAGCCCTGCGACATTACCCTGACCATCACGCAGAGGCACCTTGGAAGATAATACCCAGACCCGCTTGCCCTGTGGATCGAGCCCGACTTCTTCACGATTGATGCTGGATATTCCGGAATCAATTACCGACTTGCTACGAGCCCAGTATTCCTTTGCCAATTCAGGCGGATAAATATCAAGGTCCGTCTTTCCAATGACATCTTCCATCGTCTTTCCCCCGGAGGCTTGCAAGTCTGCAATGTTGGATAGAACCTTACGGCCTCGAATATCCATGGCGTAAATGCGGTCTGGAAGGTTGTCGATTAGCGTCCGTAAAAGGATCCGTTCCTCTTCCAGTTTCTCTTCCGCTAGTTTGCGCTCGGTAATTTCCTGTTGTGCCTGCATGTAGAGCTTGGTGTTCTGCATGGCGATGGCTGCCTGGTTGGCAAAAGCAGTAACAGCCGGGATGTCTGCTTCACTTAGTCCGGTCCCAGTGATGGATAATAAACCGATCGTTTCTTCACCCACATTTAGCGGGGCAAAAATGGACGGACCTAGCCTGAACAGAGCCGCCACCGGCCGCGACAATGCGCGCAGGCTTCTTGGCAGGGCATCGGCCACGGCTTGCGCGGTATCCTTGATATAGATGGTCTCTCTTTTACTTATGGTTCGGTGGAAGATGGTATTCGCCCTGGGTTGGAAATGAAAAGTATGCAATGAGAGGCCGGTCGCGTTTTCTGCTTTGTGCACCAGGTCATGGCGAAAACTGATGAATGCTATTCGTAAGCGCTTACCTTCCTGTTCGAGTTCGAATCCCGTGGCATGCAAACCCAAATCGGACATATGGTCCTGGATGGCACGGTACACTTCTTCTGTTGTCAGGGCGCGCTGCACGGATTGAGCTGCCCGACCGAGGGCAACGAGTAGGTTGTTGACATGGGCCGTTTCTTCCTGCGAACGCTGAAGAGCCTCCTCCGCCAGCTTGCGCCCGGTGATATCAATAGAGAGAATGAAAATTCCCTCCGGAACAGGCTGAATGCTAAGTTCGAACCACCCTTTCATTCCATCAGGATAGACAAATTCATTTTCCATTTGCTGAGGCGTGCGTTCATTCATGCAACGCCGCAGAGCAGCAAATAATTCCGTGTTTTCTATGCCAGGGTAGATTTCCATCATGGTGTGGCCTAGCAAGATTTCCTTTGCCTTTTGGCCATGCTGCGCAACAGCATCGTTAACATAAAGATAGCGCCAGTCAAAACCGATGATCTGGCATCCCTCAAGCATGGCGTCCAGCAGGTGGCGATACCTCGCTTCACTTCCGAGTATCGCCTCTTCCGCCTGTTTGCGCTCATTGATTTTGAAGACAAGTTCCTTGTTGGCAATGGCCAACTCTGCTGCCTGTTTTTCTTTATTGATCTTGGCTTTCCCGATCAACTTCTCCATATCCTCCTTGGCGTCCTGCAAAGCATCCTCGACCAGCTTGCGCTCGGTGCCCTCTGGGGGAAAACCGGGCTGCGTGCTGGCAACCTGCGCCGTGCTTTTTTTTGGCTTTTTGCTCACTGGCTTAACAACGGGTTTCTTTTTGGAGTTCATGAACTTCCTCCCTTATTCATAACAATGGCTTGGCAACCAGACGGTAATTAAGCTGCCTTTTTCCATTTCCCCCAGAACCTCCATGCGGCCACGGTTGGCCTTGAGCGCGTATTTATGCGCAATTTAATAATATACTGTATCACTCCTTAATTAGCAATCCCTTTCCTAATAAAAATCAAATTCGCCAGGGATCATTTTCCCCTTGCCCTCCGCCGAGTCGGCACCTGCCCCTTACCCCGCAGCAGGAAAAAGAAATGCTCCAGCGCGAGATCGAATCCACCGGTCACGATGCCCTGGTCTATCAGTTCCACGGCCTCACCGAAGCCGGGATCAAAATTGTTCAAGGAAAGCAATAATTGTCTTTTTGGGTTTAACCGATGAATCGATTGGTTTAGATAATGACGCTTTTGATAAGCTTATGGATTGGATCTGGATACAAAACGGAATTGTTCTTTTATGCGGTATATTTGCAGTACATCCACCAGTTAGCCCGCTGCTGATGTAGTCCCATTTTCTCGGCACTAGTGAGAGACAGATATGGGAATATATAAATATAAATCCAACTTTTTCAGCTTTGAGATGTTAATCCCTGATGGTTGGGCTAGTTCACCGGCAATAGACTCGATCGACCATGCGCATTCACCTGAGGAAAAAAGTGATTCCAGGACAATTGTTGGCCCATATGGCAAGTACCTTAATATCATCATTACTCCATTGTCAGTGAATGAACCTGAACCTGCAATTATCCAAACTGAGCAGTTCTTTGACGGCTTGGCTCAAAGGCAGGAGTTGCATGTTATCGCAACGGGTACGATCAATGTCGCTGATAAGCCGCACTTCTGGGCTACGTATCATCGAGGCTTTCTCCTCACACTTGCAATCGGGGGGCAGATGCAGTTTTTCAAGAAATACTGTCTTTATTTGAATAGAGTTGAATGCCTGATCACTGCGGGGTTATTCTTTGTTCGGGCAGGTGAAAGGATGCCAACAGATCAAGATCTTGGCGAGAGCGAAAAGTTGTTCGATGTCATCGTCAAATCAATCAGGTTAGTCAATACCGAAGAGAATTGAGCCGCGGACTGACAGCCTCAGCAGCGGACAGGGCTGCGCCCTCGGGTATGCACCTTGCTCGCAAGCAATCATGATGGATCGCTAAGGAGCCTCGCTGGTCCGCCCGGCCCGCTGAGCCAAACCGTTGGGCGGCTGCTTGAAAGGTCTGCGAATAACGGATTATGAAATCTGGTATATCCATCTCAAAATCATCCTCTGTTTTACCAAATCTGAGTGTGGCCCTGGCGGTTATCAGTCTGGTTATCGTTGCTGAATATATTTTTCGGCATTATGTTCTCTTTTGGATGCCTGTAATTGGTACTCTCCTCGTCAATGACATGGTTTCCTTGTTTTTGGCTTATTTTCTTTTACTCCTCGGAATTGGTAAGGTGATGAAAACAAATTGGCAACAAGAATTAGCGGGCATTTGGCAGGCAGTGCAGGAAAGTGCCCGATCCTGGAATTCAACGTTTTGGTTGATACTCCTGGTTCTAAGTATTGTTATCCTTCCTTTTTTTGATAAGTTGTTCTGGGGAAGGTTCACTCTGCCGATGTTGGTCAGTTCCTATCGAAACTCAATCGTATGGCTGAGTGATCTTGCACCGATACTGAAAGTCTTATCCCTCATCTTGGTAAATGGCATTTTTGTACCCATCGCAGAAGAGTATCTTTGGCGCGGAATAGCCCAGGCCCGTTTTCTTCGCATCTTCCCGTCTCCGTTGGCAATCGGGTTAACCGCGGTTCTTTTTTCGTTCAAGCATGTTCTGGTGGATGCTTCCTGGGGCAGATTTCTAACGTTGACCGCCTTTGGGATCATTTGTGGCGTGGCAGCCAAACAGAAGGGTTGGCGAAGTTCAGCCGCTCTTCACATTTTTATGAACACCATCGCCACGGTCGTTGGTTTGGTCATTGGGTTGGAATAAGATTTATATGATTGCCTGCTGATGTTATGGTTCAAGAGCCGGAATCAGTACAGGCAAAAGCCCACCCAACAAAGCGTTAGTCGCACTAACGACTTAATCAGCATATCTGCCCGATCCGGTCAACGAAACGATGCTGAAGGAAGAGTTGAGGAATAAGGGATGATCATCATTGACAACGAGATGTTATGGCGCCAGTTTGGAGCCGCGATAGACATGCTGGGCGACGCCCTGCGCGACTGCCCGGATGAACTATGGGAAAAGCGCTTGTGGGAAGACCAGCCAGACCAGTGGGTGGCATCTGGTTTCCCGGCGTTCTGGTACCTGGGCTACCATGCCCTTTTCTGGCTGGACTTGTATCTAACCGGAGCGGAAGAGGGTTTTACCCCGCTTGCGCCATTTGACCTGGTTGAGATGTATCCAAACGAGGTTCTACCGCGGACCTATACCCGCGATGAATTGCTCCACTACCTGGAATACTGCCGCCTAAAAGGCCAAGAGACGATTGGTTCTCTGTCAAACGAACAGGCTCATCGTTTGTGCCGGTTCGCCTGGGGAGAGCTGTCTTTTGCAGAGCTTCAGCTGTACAACCTGCGTCATGTGCAGGAGCACGGCGCGCAACTGCGTATGTTCCTCGGGCAGCAGGCGGGAAGATCCGCAACTTGGGTTTCCAGGGCTAAGTAATTGCGAGCGAGATCTGCAGGATGAGTGCGGCTGACAACAGCTCCAGCGGACAGTAAATATTTGCGATGGGATTTATACTTGAGTCTGAAATGTTCACAACCGCTATTAGAATTATAGAAAGTTGTAAACAAACTGGAATTGAGCCCAAATACGCTTGGCCGCAGGTCCGAATCCTGCCGGGCTCACAAGAAATAAAGATATAGTGAAATGAAAGCGATCATCTGTACTGCATATGGTCCCCCGGATGTCCTCAAGGTTCAAGAGGTTGAAAAACCACGCCCAAAGGTCGACCAAGTGTTGATCCGCATCCATGCCGCCTCAGTGTCGAGGGCGGATTGTGAGTTACGCCGCTTCGACTTCCCCAGCTGGGTCGCGCTTCCCATCCGACTATGGTTAGGCGTCTTGAAACCAAGGATCCGCATTCTGGGTCAGGAATTCGCCGGCGAGGTTGAGGCCGTCGGCGAGGGAGTCACATCCTTCACTCCGGGTGACCGGGTCTTTGGGACAACTGGCATGAGGCTTGGAGCTTATGCTGAGTACCTCTGCCTGGGCCGAAGCAGCCCGGGCAGCGTCTTGGCCTGCATGCCGGCAAATTTGAGCTACGCAGAAGCAGCCGCTGTCCCCTATGGTGCCTCGGAAGCCCTGCGGTTCCTGAGAAAAGGCAATATCCAGGCCGGGCAGAAGGTTCTCATCATCGGCGCGGGCGGGAGCTTCGGCACGTTCGCGGTCCAATTGGCCAAGCTCTTTGGTGCTGAAGTCACTGCCGTGGACAGTGCTAGCAAGCTCGAGATGCTCCTTTCACTTGGCGCGGATCACGTCATCGACTACACCCTGGGGAGCTTCGCCGACAGTACACAGACCTTTGACATCATCTTCGACGTGGTGTGCAAGGCTCCCTTCGCTCATCTTCTGCGCATGCTCCGCCCCAGTGGGCGGTGCGTCCTGGCCAACCCGCACACTTCCCACCTCGTCCGCGGATTGTGGACTACAATGACGGGCGATCGGAAAGTGATCTTTGGCTCGGATACCGGCTCGGTAGAGCATCTGCTGTACATCAAGGAATTGGTTGAGACCGGGAAGCTGCGGCCGGTCATCGATCGGACCTTTCCTATAGAACAGACGGCTGAGGCCCACCGGTATGCTGAGACGGAGCAGAAGAAAGGCAACATCGTCATCACTGTGGTCCAGGCCTGAAACCAGGAACCATAATCGCTTGGACGCAGGTCCGACTCCTGCCGAGCCCATTTTTTATCTTTAATAATATATGCAGCAGGTACTTTTTCTTAAGATCAAATGAAAAAAGATTTTTTTCGCTGCGATTTTCTAAAAATGCCTGCATTCGTTCTTGCAGCATTATTTCTTGCCGCATGCGAATGGCTCATTCCATCAATTATTACTCCACCTGTTACAGTTGCTTCGACGAATTCAAACCTGCCACCTATTGCAGTTACCTCGACGAATTCACTCCCGCCGATCGTCTTGAATTCTCCTCTGGATGACACTCCCGAAGTCTTCTTGAATACCTATTATGGCGCCGTAGGCGCCTCGCCTCCTTCTCCCCAGAACCCCCTGGGCATCCACCAGGGCATGGACTTCGTGGCGCCTGCAGGTACACCTGTCAAGGCAGCTGCACCCGGGCTTATATCCAGGATCATTACCGAGACCAAGACGGAGTACGACGGCACAGTTAACACCTATGCCCAGGTATTTCTTGACATTGGGGGTCACAACTCCTTCATATATATTTTTGAACCGATCCAAAACCTGTTCGTATCCGAAGGCCAGGTGGTCGGCACGGGCGATATCCTTGGTACTCTAGCCGACAACCGCGGCCAGAACCTTCGTCATTCGCAGGGAACCGGAACGCTCGATTTTGGGCTTATATCTTTAATCGACGGTAGTTATATCCGGGTCTGTTTTGTTCCTTACGCAAATTCCTCCTTCAAGCTTCTTATGGAAACATGGTTCTCGCGCGCGTACACGTCTACAGCCGAACATCCGGGGCCATGCGTGTGTCATTACCATTATCCTTAATTGTCCCCGGTCTTGTCACTCTCATAAATATTCCACCTGAGGTAAAAGACTTCGTTTATATATCAGTAAAAATGTAACCGGACTGGATTTGTGCCTGAATACGCTTGAGTGTGAATCGCAACTCTAAAAATGTACCCCTGCAGGACTAGAACCTCGAACCGCTAGGTTCGAGGTAAGCACCCGCAGGGATGTCAAATCCTCGCCGAGGAGCTTTTGGTCTTTTCTAAGGTGTACACAGTATATGGTGTACATCGTTTTAATATGAATATTTCTATTTAGTAATTGCTTTTTGCAAAACCAAATTCAGCTGCGCTTATTTTGGTTTTTTATACAAATCGCATATAATCTTTAAAAGATCCGCTCAAACGCGAGGGTGTGGCTTGCCCTATCCGGAGCACGACGGAATTATTCTTTTTAAAGAAAGTAAAATTGCTAACATTTGTAAGACATATTGCTCTTTTCGTTCCTGACTTGCAGGAGGCCGAAAGATTCTATAACGACCTTTTTGAAATGGATTTGATTGGACGGGAGATAGAAAAGGAAGATGGCTTGGGGTACACCTTACCTTTCGACAAAAGTTGGGAGAATTTAAAAACCGCTGGGGTGGTCTTGGATATGACAGCGTTAAGAAAAGGGGAATTTGTATTGGCATTGTTCAGAGGCATGAAACCTCTGGGTCAGGTATTTGCAATTGGACTGAGTACAAGCAAAAAAGACATTAAAGCTATTCATGATAGACTTCAAACTGAAATAAAAATAGAAGTAATTCAACCAGACAGACTTGAATTTATAGACCCCTATCACATTACATGGCAAATCGCTGTAGATCCAACATTCCGCACCGCCGGAGATTCTGCAAATCGATGGATAAATATATAAGGAATCCAGTCAATTAGAAACTGGAACAAAAGGAGAAACCCATGACAACAAGCGACTTCCCAACCCAAACAACTGGCTGGATCGCAATCGCCACAGGCGTCTCAGCCATCCTTGCGATAATATTCCTCACCTTAATGTATACAGTAAATCAGTCCTTTGGCAGGGTCAATGATGTATTCAACAGCGTTATTGGTGTCTCAAGCGTGGTTCTGGCGTGGATGTTATATGCCGAACATCATGCCAAATCACCGCTGATGAGTCAAATTGCGCTGGCTTTTGCGGTGATCGGCGCGATCTTTACTATCATCGGATCTATCCTGATCATTTTCGGCTTCACAGACTTTGTGCTGGCTGGGTGGTATTCAAGCATCGGGTATGCTCTGATCGGCTTGTGGCTGGCGGCATTTTGTTATTCGTTACTACGCAGTGGTGCTTTGCCTCACAACCTGGTCATTTTCGGGATTGTCGTTGGAGCATTCATGGCAATTGGTCTTCTCGGTATTCCAGGAATATTCGCTGGAATTGATAGCATCGAGTCCATGCCGTGGTATCTCTATGTTGCGTTTTTTGGGTGGCTCGGAACCTATATCCTGTATCCCATCTGGACGATCTTGCTGGGGCGAAATCTTCTCCTCAAATGAAGCAGCCAGAGAATACCTGAGCGAGTGCCAGAGTGTTCGAGGGCAAATAACATCTACGATTACATAGAGACGCCGAACCAAGCGTGCACTGGGCAGGCGGGATTCGTCGCCATTTTCGAACATTTTCTGGCTTCAAGTTTTTTCTGCTCCCGATCATTATCCACACCCGCCCACCTGTGCCTCAAAGGGGTATAACGTAAATCGTAATCAAGATAATTTCATTAATTAAAAAATTGCCTCGTGTAGGGCTTGAACCTGGAACCGCTAGGTTGGAGGTAAGCACCCGCAGGGGTGTCAATTCCTCGGCGAGGACCTTAAATCTTCGATGCTGCCCATTATTAAATGTGAGCGCTTTTTTAATATATCGAGGCGATTCGGCGTCAACAGCTCATATGCTATAGATCCACCTAACGGACGTTGAGCGTATAGTT
>Ga0326726_10000403_pt1 | contig 41256 bp, 35 predicted proteins | sample MHFenrmetagenome_2_FD_207603 | JGI IMG/M metagenome (GOLD analysis project Ga0326726, IMG submission 207603) | Lab enriched peat soil microbial communities from Michigan Hollow, Ithaca, NY, United States - MHF15MN | ecosystem: Environmental > Terrestrial > Soil > Wetlands > Peat | place: USA... | reverse complement strand
CGTATTTTAAACACGCCATCACCAACGCGGTATCCGAAGGGCTGAACAGCAAAATTCAGATTGTCAAGGCCACGGCACGAGGGTTTCATCGTTTCGAGAGTTACCGTACCCGCATTCTGTTTTACTGTGGTAAACTCAACATGACTATCTCACGATGACGTAATCTCAAAAAGCGTTTTCCACGATATTCTGCGAAGAACCATAAACTTAAGAGTGTCCATGCGTGGTGTTATTCAGATGAGAGTCGCCCACAATGACTTCGTTGTTTCTGTCTTGCTCAGCACAACTCACTTTACATAATTATTTTTCATCGTCCGTGAAAGCCTTCAGTCAGCCTGAACTTCAAAATCTTCGCCGTTTATTCGTCATTGAGTTCAAGTTATGACAACTGCTACCAGACATGTCATACAAACAACTCCACAAAACGCTCACTCATTGACAAGAAAATCCATACAATGAGTTCCTTGACGTCTCAATGTGATTACTATCCCCCCCCCCAGTCATTATATATATACATATGAAGCATGTATGAATAGCTGTGATGGACTATAAAAACGTTATTTATATAATATAAATTATGTAAAATTACTGCATAATGCGGGAGCATTTCGCATTATGTATATATATCACCTCTTTGAGTCATCCCTCCATCGTTGAAAATTTTACTTTGATTATTTTCCGTTCTCCGGATTTTCAAGTCGTTTGCGAATGTCATGGAGCTCTTTTTTGCGTTCGGGACTGGTTTCGGGGTATCTGATATCCAGGCTTTCGAGGGTATCGAGCACAATCCGGGAGACGATGAGACGGGCATTCTTTTTATCGTCGGCAGGAACGACATACCAGGGAGCCTCCTTGGTGCTGGTCTTCTGGAGACACATCTCATAGACCTCCATATATTGATTCCAGTATTTCCGCTCTTCGAGGTCAGCGGTACTGAACTTCCAGTTCTTGTCGGGATCATCGATCCGGTCGAGAAAGCGCCTGCGCTGCTCCTCCTTCGACAAATGCAGGTAGAATTTGACGATACGGGTGCCGTTGGCGTGCAGATGGTGTTCGTGATCGACGATGGAGCGGTATCGGTGTTCCCATACTTTGCCGTTATGGGTGAGATTCTGCGGAATGTTCTGCATTTCGAGAATTTCCGGATGCACCCGGACGATGAGCACCTCTTCGTAATATGAGCGGTTGAAGATTCCAATTCGACCCCGTTCGGGCAGGCACTGGGTGGATCGCCAGAGGAAGTCGTGTTCGATTTCGGCAGCCGAGGGGTGCTTGAAGCTGTAGACCTGACAACCTTGCGGATTGATGCCGGACATGACATGCCGGATGGCGCTATCTTTTCCGGCGGCGTCCATGGCCTGAAAGATGAGGAGCACTGAGTAGCGGTTGTCGGCATAGAGAATTTGTTGCAGTTTGCTCAACTGCGCGACGTGTTCAGCCAGCAACCCATGGTACTTCTCTTTCGAGCTGTACACCGGCTCGATACGGGTTGGACGTTTGCCGAGGTTTGGTTTTTTGCCCGGCTGAATCCTGATGGCGTCAAGATCGAATTTCATGCACTCTCTCCGTTGAAAATGTTACCCCAAAGGGATGAAATGAGATACCATCTCTCAAAGTTCGCAAAAAATGAAGTGAAGTACATCGACTTTAAATAATGAAGAATGAACAAAATGAAGCTTTAGCGTCGGCAGACCCCGCTTCGCGCGCGCAGCCGTCAGGAACCGTTTGATGGTTTTCGGCGGTTGATGTAGCTGATTCTGCGGTAAGAATTGCATTTTCCGCGATGCCGGTGCAGGTAAACTCACCATCATCAGAACGCTAAAATCTCACGATTATGCATTTTGTCATTACCGGTTCATTGGGACACATAGGCAAACCACTGACCTCCCAATTGTGCAAAGAGGGACACTCGATTACGGTCATCAGCAGTAACTCCTCAAGAAAAAAGGAGATCGAAGCGATAGGCGCAACAGCGGCTATCGGCAGCGTGGAAGATACCAGGTTTCTTGCTGAAACCTTCCGTGGCGCGGACGCCATATTTACGATGGTGCCTCCAAACTACAGTGGTAGCGACTGGAAAGCCTGGATTGCCGGAATTGGCCAGAACTACGTAGCCGCGATTACGGCGGCTGGCGTAAAGCAAGTCGTGAACCTGAGCAGCATCGGGGCGCATATGATCGACAACTGCGGGCCGGTCAGCGGCTTGTCGCAGGTCGAGCTGGCGATGGATGCCATGGCCGGGGTGAACGTCCGCCATCTGCGGGCGGGATATTTCTATACCAATTTCCTGAACTCCATCGGCCAGATCCGGCGTCAGGGCATCATCACCGGCAACTACATGGCCGATTTGAACATGGTGCTTGTCCATCCGGCAGACATCGCCGATATTGCCGCCAAGGCGCTCATTGACGAATCGTACCTTGGCAGAGGCTTCAGCTACATCGCCAGCGACGAGAAAACCCCGGCGGAAATCGTCGCGATGATCGGCAAGGCTACCGGTCGCTTTGATCTCAGGTGGGTCGAACGGACGGACATTGAAGAGCTTGACGACCTCCTTGCCATCGGCATGCCCGAGGAGACGGCCAGAAATTACACCGAAATGGGCGCGGCCATGCGGTCGGGCGAGATGAATGAGGACTATTTCCGTAGCCGTCCGGTTATGGCTGGCTGGAGAAGCTTTGAATCGTTTCTTCCCGAATTTACAGTGGCATACAATGCGTACTGATTTTGATGCATGATTCTGCATTTCGACCTCTGCATCATCGACTAAGGTATGGTCTGAAAAAAGAAAACCCGGAGCAGTTCGGGTTTTCTTGATTCATGAGGCTCGTGAGCGATGTGCTGTCGGCAACACTCCCCTATTTGATCCGTTCCTCTTTTCTCGCCTCTTGAACCAGCACAGCCAGAGCGCATGAGAGCAGTCTTGTGCGCAGATTGTCCGCGCGGCTGGTGAGAATGACCGGCACTTTCGCGCCCATGACCACGCCTGCCGCATCAGCGTGGCTGATGAAGGTGAACTGCTTGGCGAGAATGTTGCCTGCTTCGATGTCCGGCGCGACGAGAATGTCGGCATCGCCCGCGACCTCCGAGTCGATATGCTTCTCCCGCGCGGCTTCCCTGCTGATGGCGTTGTCGAACGCCAGCGGGCCATCGATGATGCATCCGGTAATCTGGCCGCGCTCGGCCATCTTGCAAAGCGCCGCGGCATCGAGCGTGGCCTGCATGGCGGGCTTGACAACCTCCACGGCGGCCAGCACGGCGATTTTCGGCAGGCGAGACTCCCCTGTCAGCGCCACCCAGGCATCGACGGCGTTCCGGCAGATGTCCGCCTTGACGCACAAATCCGGCGAAATGTTCACCACCGAGTCGGTGATGATGAGCCATTTGTGGTATCCCGCCGTATCCATCACATAGGCGTGCGACAGCCGCCGCTCGGTGCGCAGCCCCGAACCGTGGGCGACAATCGGCGCGAGCAGCTCGTCGGTATGCAGCGAGCCTTTCATGATTGCCCTGACCTGTCCCGAAACCGCCAGCTCGACCGCCTTTTCAGCCGCGGCGTGACTGTGCGGCGCGTCGATAATCTGCCAGTCCGACAGGTCGAGCCCGGCTTCCCCGGCAGCTTTTTCAATGCGTCCGGATGGGCCGACCAGCACGGGCGTGATAATCTTTTCCAGCACAGCATCCGCGACGGCGGCCAGAACATGCGCGTCAACCGGATGCACGACGGCAGTCACGAGTGGGGGCAGCGCGGCGCACCGGCCGATCACGGCGTGGTAGCGGTCATGCGGATGAATCTGGATTTCGGGTGGTTCATCGCTTGCAAAGGCGTGGCTTCGGTCGCTCATGGCATCGGATCGTTGGTTACAGGACTACATAAATAATATAAGAAACTCGATCCCGTTGTTTCCGGCGACTCCATCACCGGAACGTTTCGAGCATCGCGCTGAACGCCTCGTCGCTGGCAGGCATCTGACGGAAAAGCGGCGACTCCCCTATTCCGGCAAGCTCTTCGTAGGTTTTCCGATTTTCATTCCGATAGAAAATGCCCAGCGGAAATTTGTCACTTCTGAAAGCCTGGCTCATCGCCTTCAGGCGGTCTGAGGGATCGTGATCTTCTGGCAACTCACAGGTGTTTTCGCGGAACCACTGCCAGGTGTTCGTTTTGTTGAACACGACGCACGGCTGGAACACATCGACAACCGCGCACCCTTTGAAGCGGATCGCCTCCATGATGATCGATCTGGTTTGGTCGATATTCCCGGCGAATGCCCTGGCGACGAACGGCGCGTCGAGCGAGAGCGCCACAGCCAAAGGGTTGAATGGCTCGAGAATCACGCCGCCGATCTGGACGGGCGTTTTCATGCAGCGCTGCGACGTGGGCGACGCCTGCCCCTTGGTCAGGCCGTAGATCATGTTGTCATGCGCGATGATGGTGACGTCGAAATTACGCCGAATGGCGTGCAGGAAGTGGTTACCGCCCTCGCCGTAGAGGTCGCCGTCCCCCGATTCGACGACCACCGTGAGGCTCCGGTTCGCGAGCCGGATGCCGAGCGCGGCGGGCAGGGCGCGCCCATGCAGTCCGTTGAACATGTTGACCTTCAGGTATTGCGGCGCTTTGGCCGCCTGACCGATTCCCGAAACCATCACGAGATTTTCAGGCTCGATCTTCAGCTCTTCGAAGGCTCCCCTCACGGCTTTGAGCACCATGTGATTGCCGCAGCCGGGGCACCACGCCACATCGGTATCTGAAGGCATTGCAAACGGTTCAAGCTGACTGTCCATGCGCGATCTCCGTGAGTTTTTCAACAATTTCCTCGACGCTGAAGGGTTCGCCGGTGATTTTCAGAATACGTCGGGATACGTCAATGCCGGTTTCCCTGTGTAGCAGATTGGCGAACTGCCCTTGTGCGTTGTTCTCGATGACAACGATTTTCTTGCGCCCGTTTCCCAACAGCGTTGCAGTGTCCGGAGCGAGCGGCCAGAGCTGCGCGAAATGAAGTCCGGCGACACGGCTGTCGTCGAGCCGTTCGATTGACTCTTCGAGCACTCCACGGTTCGAACCCCAGCAGAAGGCGATGATTTCAGCCTCGTTCGGAGTGCCGATCACGGTTGGCCGTAATGCTTCGTTCCTGAGCGCCGAAAGCCTCGCGAGCCGTTTGTCCATCATCCGTCGCCGCATCTCGAAGCTTTCGGTGATCAGCCCCTCTTCGTCATGCTCGTCGGAATCAACCCGCACGATTCCCTTGCCATAGCCGGGCACGCCTCGCGGACTCAGTCTGCTCTCCGTAAAGGCATATCGTTTGTACTCTTTGCCTGTTTCTACGATGGAGAGTTTAGCTGGAAGCCTTTTGATCTCATCGGCCCCGATAGTTGACACGGCATCGAGCAGGTACTGGTCGCTCAAGACGACCACCGGAATCTGATAGCGCTGGGCGGTATCGAACGCGCGCTGCATCGTTTCGATTGCCTCGATGAGCGTGCCGGGCGCGAAGATCGCTCTCGCAAACTCGCCATGCCCGGCGTGGAGCGCAAGGTCGAGGTCGCCCTGCTCCGTGCGGGTCGGCAGGCCGGTCGCCGGGCCGGGGCGCTGGCCGATATGCACGACGATGGGCGTTTCGATCATTCCGGCCAGGCTCATCCCCTCCTGCATCAAATCGAATCCGCCGCCGGAGGTCGTCACCATCGATTTCGCCCCGGCATAGGAAGCGCCCAGCCCGGCATTGATCGCGGCGATTTCGTCCTCGGCCTGATCGACGATGATGCCGAAGCCTTTCGCCCGCGCCGCCAGAAAGGTCAGAACGCCGGTGCCGGGAGACATGGGATAGGAGCAGATGAAGTTGCATCCGGCGGCGATGGCTCCGATGCCGAGCGCTGACGTGCCGTCCATCATGAGCGAATCACGCTGGTTTTCATGCGCCGGTTCGGGCAGTTTCGGCCTCCGGTCGGCGGGCAACTGAATCCCAAACTCGTAGCCGAGTTGCGCCGCCCGGATGTTGCGCTCAACCACCTCCTCTCCTTTGCCCGCGAACTGCGCACGCAGATAATCCGTACATCGTTCGAGAGGAATGCCGAGCACGGCAAGCACCAATCCCATTGCCGAAACATTGGCATACACTGTCCCGCCCGCCTCCGTCGCGAACCGGCCAAGCGGCGTCTCGATGCACCGCTCATCCCAATGCTCGCCAAACTTTTCCTCCTCGGCAAAGATCAGGGTATGCTCATGCAGTCGCTCATGGAGCCGCTCGTATGCGCGAGGCGTCAGCGACAGCAAGAGGTCGATGCGCGAAACATAGGCGCGGCGCGGCTTTCCGGTCACCCGAATTTCCGTGCTGTTGCTGCCGCCCCGGATGCGCGACATGTACTCCATGCACGAAAAAACATGGTGCCCGCTCTTTCTGAGCACCGGAAGCAGCAAAGAGGTGATCGTCTGGACACCCTGTCCGGCAGCCCCCTCGAATACCATCGAAAAGTCATCTTGATGCTCTTGCATGATACGCTTCCCGGTTTAGCTGATGAAGCCGCTTGTGAGATTGATATTATAAAGTTGTTTAATAAATAATAACACGCCATAAAAAGCAGTTCGTTCCGGCGTAAGGCGGCTCTCCGGAAAGCAGGAGGGTCGTTTTATGGATTATTGGCATATGATCATAATTATGTTTATATTAACGGCATTAATCTCCCCTTGCCTTTGGGCGTCAACCATACAAGTGATCCGTCGTGAAAAAAGTATTGATTCTTGGAGGTGGCATCGCCGGTGTCGCGGCGGCAATTGCCTTCCGCAAGCGAGGTTTCGAGGTCGAGGTTGTCTCCGACCGCGAGTTCCTGTTCATCTACCCGATCGCCATCTGGATTCCGGTTGGTACGGAAAAGTTCAAAAACGTGGCGTTCCCGCTGGAGAAGCTGGCACGGAAGCACGGATTTTCGCTGACGCTCGACAAGGTGACGGCTATCGATACGACACGGGACTCGGTCACGCTTGAAAAAGGCGGCATCCGCAGCGACTTCGATTTCGCGGTGATCGCGCTCGGTTCGGACAAGATGAAGCACGAAGGCATCGAGCACACGCTGTCGATCTGCGGCGCTCCGGAACAGACGCTCCGCCTGCGGGAGAAGATCGATGCGCTCGTCGAGCGCGGCCACGGCAAGATCGCCTTCGGATTCGGCGGCAACCCGAAAGACCCGAGCGGCGTGCGCGGTGGCCCCGGCTTCGAGCTGTTTTTCAACCTGCATCACAAGCTCACCAAACTCGGCATTCGGGACAATTTCGAGATGACCTTCTTTGCCCCGATGGCCCAGCCCGGCGCGAAAATGGGCCAGAAAGCGCTCGATATGATGGCTAAGATGTTCAAGCAAAAGAACTTAAAGCAGCGCTACGGCAAGAAGATCACGCGCTTCGAGCCGGATGGCGTGGTGTTCGAGGATGGCGGCAAACTACAGAGCGACCTGACCATGTTCATTCCCGCCGGATCGGGTCACAGCGTCGTCACAGATTCGGATCTGCCATTGAGCGATGCGGGCTTCGTGAAGATCGACGACTTCTGCCGCGTGGTCGGCGTGAACGGCTGGTACGCCGTTGGCGACTCGGCGGCGCTCGAAGGGCCGGAGTGGAAAGCCAAGCAGGGCCACATCGCGGAGTTCATGGCGGAGTGCGCGGCCAACAACTGCGCAGCCGAACACCTTGGCCACGAGGAGCCGATGAAGGGCTACCAAGAGCACCTGAACCTCCTCTGCGTCATGGACACCGGCGACGGCGCAGGCTTCGTTTACCGCACCGGCCAAAGCGAAATGTTCATTCCGATGCCGATAGTCGGCCACTGGCTGAAGAAGTCGTGGGGGTATTATTACAAGCTCTCGAAGATGAAATACATCCCGAGAATTCCGGGGATGTGAGACTTTGATGGGAAAAGAACAGAAGATTTCCCGAATAGCAACCAGTATCTATGTGCTCATTGTAAGCGTAGAAAATAGAGAATCAATATCTTCATTCGATGCGCATTCGGCATCTCTGGATGAACTATATGAATATTCAAGACTTTCATCGCGTTCTGATGCCTCTTCATCTTTCTCATCTGCAAGCAGACGCAAATTAAAGATTATATCTTGTACATTTACAGAAACTATTTTAGCCATTGATTCTAAGGCTTCGGCATCCTCTCGTAAGCTTTCAGCATTAAGTTGATAAGAATCGTCCAAGGTTGATTGTGCAACACGTTTTAAGGATAAAGCAACACGTTCAACCATTGTCTTTGTAAACATCTCAGGTTCTTCTTCAACAAGATTGCAAATTGGCCTTAATTCATCAACCCATCTTGGTTGTACAATCAGTGACTCAATGAAAGAAGGCATCTTCTTATCGATCCAAATACGACTTAAAGGATCGTCAACCTTGTGAAGCGATACGATTAAATCTGCAAGTCCTCGCCTGTCGAATTTACCACTTTCTATACGTGATTCAACAAACTGAATTCCGCCTTGAACAATTGAATTTAGAGCGACTTTTGTGCTGATAGAAATTTTAGTTACGAGAGCAATACGCTCCTCCAAAGAATGTGCCCAATAATCTTTTCTTTTGTTTTCTCCTATTATATAAGTTATGATTCTGCATGGCTGTTCGGTTGTTGCTCGTCGCATTATTTCCGAATAAAGATTGAGATTTTTATTGATCAACTGGATAACCTTTTTACGGGTAGCAGTCCAAGACCAAATAATACTTAGCTGTTCATAATAATGAATTGATTCAAGTAAAATGTTTAGTTCATCAATGTTCATCTCTATATGTTGGCGGACATAGTCAGCTGCGGAAGGATTTGTGAAACTCACAATAACACCAAGTTCTTCCGGATCGTACTTAAGGAAGTCACCATCTAATTCTTTGAGTGCAGTTTGAAAATCTTGTGGGCTGATTGTCGCTGCATACCATTTGGCATATAAAAGATTATAGGCGTGATACGCAGACTTTAGATCATCCATGAAGCACTCATGCGGCATTGTGGCAAGCACCATTAGCAAATTCCGTGCTGCTTGCGAAAGACTCCTCTCGAATGCGTGCTCCCAGACCAATAACGGATTATCAAGGCTTTTTTTAAAAAATGCTGAATAATCAGATATTGGTACGTCACGAAGACGAGCATTTTCTGTAAGAAGTTTAATAATCCTTGGGCTGTAATTGCGGTGATCGACAATGGTTAAATAGGTACGATTAGAAAGTAACGCGGCTCGATATTCAGGCTTAAGATCAGAAAAGTAGATATGGTTGTAAAGGATGCGAGCACGATTCATTCTGGTGTACTTCGTCAGATCAACAACGCATTTCTGATCAGAAAAACGGTCACGATTCAGCTTCTCATATTCTTGATATGCTTGTTGCAATATATGCTCCCTTGTCGTCATAATGAGCTTTGTATGAGGGGTATCGCGCACTGCATGAACGAAATCCAAAATGCGCTGATCCTCGTTTTTTCGAAGCTTCTCGGTAACTGATGATTGACCAAGGAAATCATCATAGTAAAAAAGTCTTTTTGTCTCTGTACTGTTGAGGTCCCAAGCTTCTGCTATATCATGGGTGACTTTGATGATTTCGTATCCAGCTCGATTATAATCAAGGGCAAGCATTTCGGCAAGGATTGTCTTACCAATGCCAGGCAGTCCAGCAATAACGCAGAAATTGTGTGTCTCAAGGATTTCAGCCGCTTGTTTAAAGCTGTCATTCTGCACGTAAAGCTTTGCCTTTTCTCGAATACGTTGAAGCTCTGCCTTGGATATGTTATGAATGCGAGCATGTAACAAATCTTCCAGAAGTGGTAGACTAAACAACCAGAGTTTAATGGTCTTTCTTTCAATGAATGAGAATTTCCCAAGGAGATTATTTAAATCGTCCTTTCCATAAATATCATTAGTAGATATTATATATGGGTCTAAAAGACGAAAAATCTTGTCCTTGCGGTAAGGCGTCAGAGGAACAGATGTAGTTAACAGATAACGTTTTGGTGAGAGCTTTCGGATTTTTGGGAGTTCCTTTTTTTCGAGAGTATTCAGTAAAGAATCATAACCTGAATCAGTGTAGTGTTTGCATTGTATCACAATATCCCCAGAGTCATCAAGCGAGTAGCGAAAATCAACTCCCCCATCTCTGCCTGAAGTGAAAGACTGCAAAGTCAGAGAAAGCTCCTCTTGAATTAAATCGCGAGAGAGTATCTCAAAATCAACCGGAGACAGCGTTTTAAAGTCATAGTTTGGCATGTTCTGTTCCAATGAGCAGTATGGTTTCTGTGTACTACTTTGATGACTATTATGCAATGTAAAAACTACGAAAAGTTTTCAAAAACACCCCACTCCCCCGCCCTCAAATCCCTCATAAACAAAAAAAGCAGCCCCGACGAGTCGGAACTGCTTTTTTTGTTATCCATAGAACTCTACGCTTACTTCTTCTCCGGTACCGGGCGTTCCGGTTTGACGGCGTAGTTGATCAGGTAGTCGTAGAGCCTGATGAGGCGGGCGTTCTGGTTGTTCTGGTCGATCCAGTGGCCGATCATGCCAATGGTGCGGGCCAGCACGAAGAAGCCGTTCAGCGAATGCTCCGGGAAGCCGAGGTCCATGAGAATGCAACCCATGGTGCCGTCAACGTTCAGGATCAGGTTATCCTTTTTAGCCGTCGTGATCTTCTCGACTTCGAGCGCATAGTCAAGGCACGGCGTGTGCAGCGACGTTTCGTTCTTCACGTAGCTGACGAGATATTTCACGCGCTGGTCGGGATTCTTGAGGCTCTTGACCCTGTGGCCAATGCCGGGAACCGGGCCGACGTTGTTCTTCATCCAGGAAAGGAAGCCGGGAATATCGTTCGGATACTCCTTGACGCCCAGCTTGAAGTACTTGCCAGCGTTGGTCACGGCGCCACCGAAACGCGGGCCGATCATGGTCATACCGGCGGAGACAGCCTGCGGCATGTCGATGCCGGCGCAAGCGCCGATGATCGCGCCAAAAGCGCCCGACACTGCCGGGCCGTGGTCGGCGGAGATCATGATGATACGCTTGATGATCTCGGACTCCTCGCGGGTCGGGAGCTGCTTGCTCCAGAGCAGGGAGATGACATCCTCGATGCCATAGCCTTTGGAGCAAAGCTCCGAAGCGGCATAACCGGCATAGCGAGGCTCTTCGCCGCGGTCGTCGGAGATGGTGGTGCGGATGAGCGGCTCGACGACCACTTCACCCTGACGCATGATCTCCTGAACGCTCGGCGGCAGCTCGGGCAAGAGCGCATCGTCGAGTTCAGACTCCGGCTTGATAGCGCCCGAAGCGAGCAGCTCTTCATAGACCTGCTTGATCGCCTTGCTGAGACCGCCGAAGGTGTCCGGCACGTACGCGCCAGCTTCGCGCAGGGCGTTCATCTTGGAGCGGGCCGAGCCTGCGCCTTTTTTGCCTTCCTTCGCGCCTGCGTGGCCGAACTTCATTCCCTGCGGAAGCACCTCCTGGCAGGTACCGCCAATCGCGGCGATCAGTTTGATACGCCTTGGCTCAAGAGCAAGCCACTCCGCGGCCTCCTCTTCGAGGTTGCCGCCAACCTCGCCAACCAGCACGACCGCCTTGGTTGCCTGATCCTTCTCGAACATTTCGAGGTAGGTGACGAAATCGGTGCCGGGATAGGAGTCGCCGCCGATGGCCACTGCGGAGGTGATGCCGTCGCCGTTCTGGGCGCAAAGCCACATGGCTTCGTTAGAGAGACCGCCGGACTTGGTCAGAACGCCGAACGAGCCTGCCTTGTAAAGATTACAAAGCTTCAGGTTCCGGTACTCGCCGCCGATCACTCCGAGACGGCACTCGCCCGCCGACATGACGCCGATCGACGATGGGCCGTTGAGCATCTTGCCATGCTGCTGGGCAAGTTTCTTCAGGCGCTTGGCATCTTTTTCCGGAACGCCTTCGGTGATCATGGTGACCAGCTTGATGTTCGGAGATTCAATCGCCTCTTTGGCGGCCTGGGTCGCCCTCGATGCGCCGAGGTAGATGAGCGCGGTGTTGATTTCCGGATGCTCCGAAAGCGCTGGCGCGAGTGACGAGTAAACGGTAACGTTCTTGAGTTCGCCACCGCGGAAAATTTCTTTCTGCTGGCCGGCTTCGGGCGGATACACGAAGGCCTGCACGGTCAGCGGACGGTTGATCAGGTAGTCGAACTGGGCCATGCGTTTTGCCGCATTGACGCCAGCCACGCCACCAATGATGACTGCCCGGGTATCTTTATTTGCGAGAATGCTCACGGTTCAATCAAAGTTTAATGAGTTGCTATATTCTTGAATTTCAAGCTCTTGTATGGACAGGCCTCAAGACTTCATCGCCATATCGACGATGTCGGTCATCGGCATGCTGCGGTCGTAAACGTGGATGTCGAACCCTTCCTCCTGGAGCTGCCTTATGGCGGCAAGACCCTGCGTCTCGTTCGGGCCGCCACGGCGCACCCAGATTTTGACGCCTTCGAGGTAACCTTTCGACTTGCTCTCGCGGAAACCGTTGATGATGCCGCTGAAGGTTGCCTTCACGTCGGTAAAGTTGGCGATAGCACCGCCGACGATGATGTGCTTGATTTTGGGCAGACGGCAGATGGTCTCGGTCAGCGCCTCCACGGCCCAGTCGGCCGGGTCGCCCGAGTATTCGGCATAGTTGGCTATGGTGCCGCCCCTGGCCACAACCGCGTCGGCATAGAAAACCGAAGCGCCGCCGCCTGCGGTCAAGAGAGCCACTTCGCCACCGGGAACCTCGACGAACTTGACCGAACCCTTGATGCGGGAATCGATGTCCATGATCTGCTGCTCGGCGTCGGTGAACGGACGGCCAATTTCGGAAACCGGCTTGAAATCCCAGTCAGCATGGCGGAAGCGGGCGTCCCAGTCCACGTTCATGACGGCGTCGAGCGCGGCGAATCGCATGTCGCTCTTGCGGATGACCAGCGGGTTGATCTCGATGGACTGCGCATCTTCGTTGTCGAAGCAGAGCACGAGGCGCGAGCAGATTTTGCCCACGCGCTCGGCAATCTCACCTTCAAAACCAGCTTCGACAGCGAGTTCGGTGAGGCGCTCGATGGAGGGATTCTCGTCGAGAGGAATCTGCATGCGGCGCACGGTATCCCAGTTATCTTCGATATTGACGCCGCCCTTTTTGGAGAGCAGAAGCTCAGCGCCGTCCTTGTTGCCGATCATGGAGACGTAGTACTCTTCGTCGTGTTCGAGCTGCTCGGCCACGATGACCTGGCGCACTTCGGAAGTGCCGATCTTCGCGCCAATCATCTCGCGCGATGCCGCAATGGCTTCGTCGAGATTGAGGCCGATTTTGACGAGGCCGAGCTTGAACCGGCCGCCGATGGCTTCGTGAGCCTTGACGACAAGTTTCGATTCACGCAGCCATTTATTAGCTTCACCAAGCTGTGCAAGACGATCCGGGTCCATGATAACAACGTAGTTAGGCACAGGAATGCCCCACTTGTTGAACAATTTCATGGCAGGCCCTTCAAGAATTTTAGCCATGCTCTCTATGTTTATGTTACAGGGTAGTTTGCGAACGAAAAGAAGTGTGCAAGGTTTTAAGATAAGTATATTCCCTTACGTTCCAAGATTTTAGGATTGCTAATCATTCAAAATTGTAAAAAAATTCCATGAACGATTTCACGGCCTGGTGGCAGCACCTCCCTTCACAGATGAACCCCGTCATTTTTTCAGTTGGCGGCGTCCCCATCCGCTGGTACGGCACCATGTATATCATTGCGTTCGCCATCGTCTGGCTGCTTTCGCGTTACCGGATCGCTTCGGAAAAGCTCTCCTTCGACAAAACCTTCCCCGGCGACGCCCTGACCTGGGCGATGGGCGGCGTGCTCATCGGCGGACGGGTTGGCTATATATTATTGTATGGATTCGACTGGTTTTTGCAGGATCCCATCGGCACGCTTCTGCCGATTCACTTCGGTAGCGGAGGTTACGCCTTCTCCGGCATCACCGGTATGTCGTTCCACGGCGGCCTGATTGGCGTTGCTCTCGCCTTGTGGCTTTTCAGCCGAAAGCACAAGGTGGATTTTCTCAAAACCGTTGACCTTTTCATCCCCGCCATGCCGCTCGGCTACACTTTTGGCCGCCTTGGCAACTTCATCAACGGCGAACTCTACGGTCGCGTGACAACCTCAGCCATAGGCATGTACTTCCCAGACGCCCCGACCGTGGCGCTGCGTCATCCCTCGCAGCTCTACGAAGCGTTCTTCGAAGGCATCGTGCTGTTCGTCATCCTCTGGACAATCCGCAAAAAAGCGCCGTGGACGGGTTTTCTCTCCGGCCTCTACCTCATCGGCTACGGCACGGTACGCTTCTTCATCGAATTCTTCCGCGAACCCGATGCCCAACTCGGCTTCGTATTTTTCAACTTCTCGATGGGCCAGGTGCTGTGCTTTATTATGATAGCCGTCGGTGTGGGAATCGTGCTGCTGTCGAAGCCGCAGGCGCCGAAGGCTGTAGTTGCAGGCGGTGGAAAGAAGTAGCTGGCGGAGAATGGGATCGACAAAACGTGCCTGTTTCTTTTCTGACGGTTGCCCCCGACTTCAGTCGGGGGTCAAGCTGCCATATCAATTTTCAGGCTTCAGCCCAATCATAACCGCATGTTCAGAGATCGGTCCAGTCAAGCCGATTCGAGCGTATCGGAAATCCATTTATTGACGCTCTTTCCAGACTTCACCGCTTTGATGAAAACCTTTTGATGAAGTTCGGGACTCATGCGCAGCACCAGCTTGCCCGAAAACGGCTTGTCTGGCTCCTCTCCCCGTTCGCGGCAGAAATCGAGATAATCATCGATAGAATCCCTGAACGACTGTTCGATTTCATCAACACTTTTTCCCTGAAAGGTGATGACATCCCTCGTATCGAGCACCTCGCCATGAAAAAGCCTCGCCTCGTCATCATACTCGACGTGACCACTGTATCCCTTGTATTTCAGCATAATTAACGAACTCCAGCTTCTTTCAGAAAACGTCTCATCGATTGTATCGCCCCTTTATCGGTCTCTTTCTGTGGATGAGGCCGGTGAAAGACGGCTCGAACACCACTGAGGGCGATCCTCACCCGCGAACCTCGTCCTTCCGACAATTCAGCGCCAAGAGCCACTAACAGACTTTCAATGTCTGACCAGTGAATATCCGACCTTACAGGATTCTGGAATATCAGGTCGAGCGTCTTTTCGTGCCTCGTATTCATGATACTATTTTACAATAGCATATTAAATTTTGCAAAGCAAAGCCGCAAAAAAGCCCCGTGGACGGGCTTCCTCACCGGCCTCTACCTCATCGGCTACGGCACGGTACGCTTCTTCATCGAATTCTACCACGAACCCGACGCCCAACTCGGCTTCGTATTTTTCAACTTCTCGATGGGCCAGGTACTGTGCTTTATTATGATAGCCGCCGGAGTCGGAATTGTGCTGCTGTCGAAGCCGCGAGCGGCGAAGGCTGGAGCTGCGGGAAGAAGTAGAGGGGATGTTTGATTTTGGATATTCGTCGCCTCATGGAAATGGGGCGACGGGTAGAAATAATATTATTTCTTGCGTTTATGAGATAATAGCTTGAAAGCCTGATTACCATCAATTTTAAATCTATTTTCCATCGGTGCTTCATCATGCCACTGCGCACCATCTTTCCATATACTTCCAACAATCATTTTGTCATCGTGTGAAACAAATCTAACACCAATATCAATACTTGAAATAATAGCTTTCCTGCTAACATCAGGCAGAAGATTTTTATTTATACCGCCCCAATACCTTCCGCTAACATCCTCAACAATCAAGATAGTGGTATAGCCACGCCTTTTATATTGAGCTAATTTTGGCAACTTAGCTTTTAATAACCGACCAACTCTATCACTCATAAGAAGATTCCCACTTCCTATTGGATCTGTGGGTAAACGGTGCACCATCCCTTTAATTGTTTCGTCATAATCATCACACAAAATCGTGATATCAGAATTATTAAACTGAATCCCAAATGACTCACCAGGCATAATGCTTGATTGATTACGTATTATCTCATCGCACAATTTATCAACTAAAGGTTTAATATCTGGTTTTCTTTTGTGAATAATCAAATCTGGAGGCAATAAAACATTATAATGCTTATCCTTCAATAAATTTTCCTCTATTCGATCATTTACTTTTTTTATAACATCATAAGACTTGCGCACATATTCTATCTGGCCATTATAAGCCTCTATTATCGAATGCTCAAGTGCATACTTATTACTGCCGAATTGAAAAACACAATCCACCTCTTGCTCATCACGATTTTCTTCATCAGGGTATCTGATATTTGTAACCGAATCATGTAGCCCATAATACATTTTACATATATTGATGGCGGACTGTATTGCATTATGTTCGTTTTGCTTTTTTTTATATGTATTCATAAGTTATCAAATAACCAAAAAAAATAATATTTAATTCTTCCTACTCACTCCGCCGTCACCACCAGCTCTTTGCTGTTTTCGGGTGTGACCTCCGTCTCATTACTCTTTCCCGGCTCCACAACCATGCGAAGCTTTGAATGACTCGACTCGAATTTCGACAGAAAATTGAAAAGCACTTCGCCATAAAACTGATTGATCTTGCTGACAATCTCCGTATCGCCGTCAACCTCTTTGGCGATTCTGACAAGGCTCTCAAGCTTTTCATGGATCGAAAAAACGTGCTGCCTGATCTGGTCGGCGGTGGGTAAGTCATTGTCTTCAAACACGATGCTCATGCCGATGTTCAGCGCTCGAACATACTCCTTGATGTCGCTCAGTTTCAGGGCGGCGTCCGTCGAAGATTCCAGACGTGAAATCTTGCTCGGCGTGCATTGCATGAGTTCGGCGAGGCGCTTCTGAGAGATGCCTTTTTGCATCCGCATCCGAATCAACGTGCTGATTAGTTGCGTTTTACCTGCCTCCTCCTGAATCGCATCTTTTACCGCATCGTCGCCAACGATGGAGGCAAACGCCTCTGCCGCCGAACTGAATTGCTGCTTGTCCATAATATCTGTAAGTCGTTATGTTTGATCGAATTGTCGCCGGATTTCACGGATTGTTTTTCGTGCAGAAGCGATGTCGTTCCGCTGAGTTTCTTTTGTTCCGATGTCAAGCAGATAAATAACCTTGCTTGCATCGTCTGGATAGATATACAGGCGGCTCTCTTTTGCTCCCGGCACGTTGGTTTGCCCGATTCTGTACAGCCCTTCTCGCTCAGACCTGAAAAACGACAGGTTCTGCGCGAGTGCCGAAAGTGGAATTCCAGACTGCAAATCGGCAAGCAGGCGTTCAGCATTGGCACCGCAGGAAGCGAATTCTCGTGGATATTTCGATGCGAATTTCTTGAACCTGTTCGCCGTGACAAACTCAGTGCTAATTTCCCAGCCTTTATGCATAAAACAGAAGTCAGGGGTTACTTCGTTGCATAATCAGCAATAAATGTAGGGATATTTTTCGATTAATGCAATTCAGTGGGCATCTTGATAATCGTGGAGATTGCATCCGGCCATCACTCCGTCCACAACTACATCATCAATGCATTTTCCTGAACTGAAAGTCACCGGCCAACGCGGCATCATGTCTGCCACAGTAATAAATTATCCCGCTTCTTTGATGCTCATCTTCCCTGATGTGTATGCCAAAACCTTATTTCGACCAGAGAATTTTGCTTTGTAAAGAGCTTTATCTGCGTTATTAATAAGCGCATAACCGTCCGTGGCGTCGTCGGGCCAGGAGGCTACGCCGATGCTGACCGTCAGTTGCCCGCCTGGCTGCTTCCGTTCGTGCTCGAAGGGTTCGGCGCAGATGATATTGCGCAGGCGTTCGGCGATTTCGAACGCGGTTCCATGGTCGGTTTTCGGAAACAGCACGGCGAACTCGTCACCGCCGAACCTTGCCGGAATGTCGGTTGCGCGGCACTCCTGAGTGATGATTTCGGCCATTCTTGACAGTATCTTGTCCCCCGCGACATGGCCGAAACGGTCGTTGTAATGCTTGAAATGGTCGATGTCGATCATGGCGAGCGCGATGTCGCCGTTGAACCGCCGCGCCCGTTCGACGTCGATGATGAGGTGCTCCTTGAAGTGGCGGTAGTTGTAAAGGCCCGTCTTTTCGTCGCGGATGTAGAGCTCGTCGAGCTTCCGGTTTTTCTCCTCGATGTCGTGGCACAGATTGGCGACCGACTCGGTGACGGAGCGGATCTCCTCGGACTGCTCCTCGCCGCTCATGAGGGTTTCAGCGGCTTCGGCGGTGTCGTGCAGGCTCTCGGGAAGATTGCAGTTCAACTGGGCAAGCCGCTCGGCGAGCTGATTGATCGGAATAATCGAGTGGCGGTAGTTAGAAATGATAAATCTGCCGCCAGCAAGCACGACCACGATCATCAAAAGAGAAATGAACGCGATATAGTAGTTCAGACTGAGCGTGAGCGCATCGTTGTCATCGGCGATCTTGGCGGTCAGGTTCGCGATCATGCCATCCAGATCGACCACCATGAGCTGTAGCGATTCGCGGCTGACCGCTCCGGTGAGCGGCTTGCTGTGCTCAAGCCACTGCGCGACCATGCTTTGCGGCTGCACTTCAGTACTTTGGCCGATCTCCGAAAACCGCGCGCACTCGATCCGCAGCTTCGACTGAAGTTCCGCCTGTTTTTTGAGCGGAAGATGTTCATCGCCAAACTGCTGCTCAATTAACGAAATCCGGGTGCGGCATTCGACGAGCCTTATACGAAGCGCCTGTTCGCTCGAAATCTCGTGCAGCCGCGAGGTCTGGAATACGCTGAACCAGCTGGTGCCTCCGGCGGCGAGCAGCAGCGCCGCGAAGCCGAAAATCATTGTCAGCCTGAAAATGCCCTTGCCTGTGGTGTCGCTCTCGTGTTTCATCCGGTCATTTGATAATAATGGTGCGCACGAGCTGTTCATATGGAGCCATGTCGCCCCTTTCAAACAGTTTCTGCCCCTCTTTGGAGAGCCATGCGCCGAAGCCTGTCGCCAGTGGATTGTAGGGATCGAAGATGTAGAAAATATCCGTCGAAAGCGGATACTTGCCCGTGTAAAGCGTTTCGGGCGACGCCGCGACCGGCTCGCCAGCGCCAGTGCTCACCGGCACGGCCTTGATGCTGCCTGTATAACCGCCGGAACGTAAAGCCGCCGCATAGGCGGGCAGCGGCATGACTGCGGCGGCAAAGCGGTCGCTTCGGACGCGATTCAGCAAGCGAGGCAGATCAGGCTCAGCGGAGGCAACAAGCGCTTCCGTTTTGCCGAAGAGCATCTCCGAAAGCAGCGATCGCGCCCGCAGGTTGCCGCCGTCCAGGCAGGCGACAATTCGGCCCGGCAAGCCACCAAGAGATTTCCAATCGGTCACGCGACCGGAAAAAACCGCTTTCAGCTCATCCATAGAGATGGAATGTATGGCGTTGGCACGGTTGACGACCAGCACAAGCCCGTTGCGGGCGACCGGCTGGCGTTTGACGGGATAGCTCAGCGTGGAGAGCAGCGAATCCTCACGAGCTGACAGCTTGCCCTCGATGAGGGCCGCTTCGACCTTGTGTTCGAGAAGCTGCAAGATGGGCCGGGAAGAATTCGAGGAGAGCGTTATGGTCGCTTTCGGGTACTGCTCCGAAAAAGCCTTTGCCTGGATTTCAGCGACCGGCGCGAGGGAGTTGTCGAGGGCCACGGCAAGGGTTCCGCTGATTGGGGTGTCGCCGGAAACTGCCGAACTCAACGCATTTTCCGGCGAGGGCGCACGCATCCAAAGCCATACGGGCACAGCAATGCCTACGGCCAGGATAAGTGCAATCACGACGTCACGGAACCGGTGATTCATGGTATTTTCTTCAATGTTGACTCCAAGATAGAAAAAAAAGAGAAATGGCGGCAATCAAACGAAATTGTAAAGATTGAGTCAACGACATCTTTCTGTATTGAAATAATGCGTGAATTCACTAATATCCGCCAACATGAATATTTATTCACTCCAGTGAATGTGCCTTTCAACCCAGATGAATTGTATCCCGATGCAGAATAACAAGGTTACGGCTTCGGTCATCGGCGCTTCAGGATATTCAGGAGCCGAGCTGGTCAAGCTGCTCATGAAGCATCCGGGCGTGGTCATCGATGAGCTTTATGCCCACACACAGTCCGGAAAGCACTTTACAGAGCTGTATCCGGCGATTCCGTGCGACAAGACGTTTCAGACCTATTCGGGACAAACGGATAGCGACCTCTACTTCCTCGCCCTCCCGCATGGCGAAGCGTTGCGGCTGGTACCGGAGCTGGTTGCCGCCGGTAAAAAGGTAATCGACCTCTCGGGCGACTTCAGGCTCAAGAGCATCGCTGAGCACAAGCACTTTTATGGCGGCGACAAGTCCGCGGAGGATGTGCTTCAGTACGGAATGCCGGAGCTATGGCGCGACGAAATTGCCAGCTCGACGGCTATCAGCAATCCGGGATGCTACGCAACGAGCATCATCCTCGGCCTCGCTCCCCTGTTCCGTGGCGGCATGGCAGGCGTTGAGGTTGAGTCGGTGAACGTCACGGCTGTGTCGGGCATTTCGGGCGCGGGCAGAAGCGCGAAGCTCGAACTCTCCTTCTCCGAGATGAGCGGCAATATGCGAGCCTACAAGGTGGGCAAGCACCAGCACACGCCGGAGATCATGCAGACGCTTGGCACCTCGGCCACTGAGCCTTCGTTCCGCTTCGTCTTTACGCCGATGATCGCCCCCTACGTCCGGGGCATCTATTCAGTGCTGAACGTGCGCCTCGCCTCACCGGTAGGGCTGGAGTCGATCCGTGACCTTTACGCCAGATTCTATGCCGACGCGCCATTCGTGAGGCTGCGCGACGGCGTGACCGAGGTGAGCCATGTGACCTACACCAACTTCTGCGACGTCAGCCTCGCCTTCGAAAACGACGGTTCGCTGGTCATCATCACAGCCATAGACAACCTCGTCAAAGGCGCGGCAGGTCAGGCGGTGCAGAACATGAATCTGATGCTTGGCTTCGACGAAACAACAGCTTTGCTTTAAGACGCTAACTACAGATCACAAAAAACCATATGAGTTTGTCATTCTGAATGAAGCATAGCGAAATGAAGAATCCATCTTCTTGCCAAGCTATAGGCTCTGGATTCTTCGCTCCGCTCAGAATGACAACAAGAGTAACATTGTTGAACTGATTACTGATACTTTAAAAGACAAGTAAAAGATTGGAACCATTTGAAAAATCGATAACCGCCGTCAAGCGCCTCGCTGCCAGAACAACCTGGCCGCAAGGGGTGACACCGGTCATTGCCGATCCCGCGTCGGACGGCGCATTCTGGCCCGAAGGCTTCACGCTCTCGGGCATCAACTCGGGCATCAAGCCTTCGCGCAAGGATCTGATGCTGATGCTCTGCGACGAACCGGCAAGCACCGCCTCGGTCTTCACGACGAACCTTTGCTGCGCGGCTCCGGTCGAGCTGTCGAAGGCTGCGTTGTCGGCATCTGCGGGACGGATGCGTGCCGTCATCTGCAACAGCGGCAACGCCAACGCCGCCACCGGCGCGTCGGGTCTGCACAATGCCCGGCTGATGGCAGAGTCCACGGCGCAAGCCTTCGGCATCGATAAGGGCGAGGTGCTGGTCGCCTCCACGGGCGTGATCGGCCAGAGACTGCCGGTCGAAAAGATCGCCGCCGCCATGCCGTCGCTCAAAGCAGCATCCGGCGCGACGCACTGGAGTGACGCCGCCGAAGCGATCATGACAACCGACACCTTCCCGAAGGCGTTCGGCGTCGATGTCGCCCTCTCCGGCGGCACGGCAAGAATCGCGGGCATCGCCAAAGGCTCGGGAATGATCTGCCCAAACATGGCCACCATGCTCGCCTTCCTCGGCACGGACGTCTCGATTGACCCGTCGCTCCTGCAGGAGCTGCTCTCGGCGGCGAACGCGGTCAGCTTCAACGCCATCACGGTCGATGGCGACACGAGCACCAACGACATGGCGGCCATCATGGCGAGCGGCAAAGGGCCGCAGGTGCTTCGAGGCTCGGAAGATGCGCGGCTCTTCGGCGAGGCGCTGCGCTCGGTCATGACCATGCTCGCCCAGCTCATCATCGTCGATGGCGAAGGGGCGACCAAGTTCGTCGAACTCTGCGTCACCGGCGCGGCGAGCGACGAGGAGGCCCGCATGGCGGCCATGACCGTGGCCAACTCGCCGCTCGTCAAGACAGCCATCCACGGCGAGGACGCCAACTGGGGTCGCATCATCGCGGCAGCGGGACGCTCCGGCGCATCGTTCATCCAGGAGGAGCTTTCGGTGCACTTCGACGACGAGCCGATTCTCAAACCGGGCCTCGACGCAAACTTCTCCGAGGAGCGAGCCAAGGAGATCATGTCGAAGGAGGAGTTCACCATCACCCTCTCGCTTGGCAACGGGCCGGGCAAGGGTGTGGTGTGGACGTGCGACCTGAGCCACGGCTATATCGAAATCAACGGCAGCTATAGGAGCTGACCGCTTTTTCCTATCATTCATTCGCAGACAGACATGGAAAAAATGTGCAGCGAGTTCCGCCCCGAGGGCAAGAGGCCCGAGCCGGCCATCGGCTACATGCTCGTCGAGGCGCTGCCCTACATCAGAAAATTCGAGGGCAAGACCTTTGTCATCAAGTATGGCGGCGCAGCCATGAAGGATGAGGTGCTCAAGAATATCTTCGCAGAGAATGTCACGCTGTTGCGCAAGGTGGGCATCAAGGTGGTCATCGTGCACGGCGGCGGCGACGCCATCACCAAAACCTCCGCGAAGCTCGGGCTTGAGACCACCTTCGTGCACGGCAAGCGCGTCACCGACCGCCAGACCGTGGACGTGATCCAGATGACCCTCGCCGGAAAGGTGAACCAGGATATCGTGCAGCTCATCAACGAGGATGGCGGCAACGCGGTCGGCGTGAGCGGCCTCGATGCCGACACCATTCGCGCCGTGCCTTCGCCAAACGCGGCGACGCTCGGACTCGTGGGCGATGTGGCCGAGGTCAACACGCGCTACATCAACCTGCTCTGCGACGCGGGGCTGATTCCGGTGATCGCCCCCATCGGCTTCGACATGGAGGGCTACCTCTACAACATCAATGCCGACGATGCAGCGGCGGCCATCGCCGTGGCGCTCAAGGCCGAAAAGCTGATCTACGTAAGCGACGTGGAGGGCGTCCGGGTCGGCAACCGCATCCTCAAAACGATCTGCAAGGCCGATGCGGCGGAGTTCATCGAGAAAGGGATCATCACCGGCGGCATGATTCCGAAAGTGGTTTCGGCGTACCAGACGCTCGACGGCGGCGTCGGCAAGGTGCACCTCGTCGATGGCCAGATCACCCATTCCCTGCTGCTCGAAGTCTTCACCGATGAAGGCGTCGGCACGCAGTTTGTCAACGAATTCGAACTATCATCAGCTGAAGGAGCAGCATCATGAGTCAACACCAGTCAGGCAACGGATCGAAAAAACGCGACTTTCTCGGATTCACCGGCCTCGATGCCGGAAAGATCATCGAGCTTTTCGACTATTCGCTCTTCATCAAGCAGCAGCGCGAGGCTCATCGGGAAAGCGACGAGTTCCGCCCGATCCGCCACAAGACCGTGGCCATGATCTTCAGCAAGCCCTCGCTGCGCACGCGAGTGTCGTTCGAACTCGGCGTCTTCGAGCTTGGCGGTCACGCCATCAGCCTCGAAGGCAAGGCGATCGGCGTTGGCGAACGCGAGTCGGTTGAGGATATCGCCCGCCTCCTGTCGCGCTACAGCGACGCCATCGTCGCCCGCGTGCATGCGCACGAGATCGTCGAGACGCTCGCCGCTCACGCTGATATTCCGGTCATCAACGCCCTGACCGACCTGTCGCACCCCTGCCAGATTCTGGCCGACGCCTTCACGCTCTACGAAAAGGGCTTGTGGCGCGACGATACCAAGGTGGTCTTCGTCGGCGACGGCAACAACGTGGCCAACTCCTGGATCGAGCTGGCGGGCATCCTGCCATTCCACTTCGTGCTTGCCTGCCCGGAAGGCTATCTGCCCGACGAGAAGCTGCTCAAGCAGGCGCGAAGCAACGCCACGGGGACAATCGAGATTCTGCACGATCCGATGGAGGCCGCCCGAAACGCCGACGTGCTCTACACCGACGTCTGGACCAGCATGGGCCAGGAGGAGGAGACCGCCGAGCGGTTGAAGATTTTCAAGGAGTTCCAGATCAACTCGAAGATGATGGCCGAAGCCAAACCGTCGGCGGTGGTGATGCACTGCATGCCCGCGCATCGCGGCCAGGAGATCAGCGCCGAGGTGATGGACGGGCCGCAGTCGATCATCATCGACGAGGCCGAAAACCGGCTGCACGTGCAGAAGGCGCTGATGGTAAAACTGATGAATCACGACCTCTACCGCAAGTTCCACCTGACGCACCGCCTGAACCGGGCCGCAAACCGCCTGAAAGCCTGAGATGGAAACGACGAACAAGACAAGCAGGCAGAAAAAGATCAGGGAGCTGATCGAAACCAACGAAATCTCCGGCCAGCAGGAGCTTCTCGGAATGCTCGAAAAGGAGGGCATCGTGGCCGCGCAGGCTACCCTGTCGCGGGATTTCGCCGAGATGGGAGTCGTCCGGCATCGCACGGCGGATGGCGGCTACCGGCTCGCCGTGCCCGAAGAGCCGCAGGTGGACATCATCAAGGGGCTGGTCGGCATGGAGGTGCTCTCGGTGGCGTCGAACGAGACCTCGATCATCATCCGCACCCTGCCGGGCCGGGCGCACGGCGTCGGCTCGTTCCTCGACCGGCTCACCAACGACGACATCCTCGGCACCATCGCCGGAGACGACACTGTGCTGGTCATTCCGGCCACCATCAAGAAAATTTCGTCCATCAAGAGCTATATTCAGAGAACTCTCTCACAACCATGAAAACCTGTATCGAAGCATGAGCAAGGAAAAAATAGCGGTCGCCTACTCCGGCGGTCTGGACACGTCAGTCATGATCAAGTGGCTGAAGGACAAGTATGAAGGGGCAGAAATCGTGGCCGTCACGGGCAACCTCGGCCAGCAGATGGAGATCGATAACCTCGAAACGAAAGCTATCGCCACCGGCGCAAAGTCGTTCCACTTCGTCGATCTGCGCAAAACTTTCGTCGAAGAGTATATCTGGAAAGCGCTGAAGGCTGGCGCACTGTACGAGGATGTCTACCCGCTCGCAACGGCACTCGGACGCCCGCTGCTCGCCAAGGCGCTGGTCGATGTGGCGCTCGCCGAAGGGTGCACCATGCTCACCCACGGCTGTACCGGCAAGGGCAACGACCAGGTGCGCTTTGAAGTAACCTTCGCTGCGCTGGCCCCGCAGATGAGCGTGATCGCCCCGCTGCGCATCTGGGAGTTCACCTCGCGCGAGCAGGAGATCGCCTACGCGATGGAGCACAACATCCCGGTCTCGGCCACCAAGAAAAATCCTTACTCCATCGACGAGAACATCTGGGGTATCAGCATCGAGTGCGGCGTGCTCGAAGATCCGATGGTCGCGCCCCCGGCGGACGCCTACCAGATCACCACGGCTCCCGAAAAGGCTCCCGACGAACCGACCGTGGTTGACATTGACTTCGTCGAAGGCGTGCCCGTGGCGCTCGACGGCGAGCAGATGGAGGGCCTCGACCTTATCGTCAAGCTTAATGGACTCGGCGCGAAAAATGGCGTCGGCAGACTCGACATGATCGAGAACCGCGTGGTCGGCATCAAATCGCGTGAAATCTACGAAGCCCCGGCAGCCACCATCCTGCACTTCGCCCACCGCGAACTCGAAAGGCTCACGCTTGAAAAATCGGTGTTCCAGTACAAGAAGAACATCAGCCAGGATTACGCCAACATCATCTACAACGGCACCTGGTTCTCACCGATGCGCAAAGCGCTCGACGCTTTCGTAGACGAGACGCAGAAGCCGGTCACCGGCATGGTCAGGCTCAAGCTCTACAAGGGCAACGTGACCCTGCTTGGCCGCACCTCGCCCAACTCGCTCTACAACGAAGCGCTGGCCACCTACACCGAAGCCGACACCTTCGACCACAAATCCGCCGAAGGCTTCATCAAAATCTACGGTCTGGGATTGAAGACCTTCCACGAGGTGAACAAGGGGTAATGGATAGTTGATAATGGATAATTATTGAAACAAAAAAAAGCAGTCCCGACAAGTCGAGACTGCTTTTTTTTTCGAAATGAATCTCCTTGATGATTCAACCGATAAACAAAAACCTCTCGGCATTTTTATTGCACAGCATATCTTTTTCTTCAAGCGTTAATGCATCGGTTTGAAAATAATAATCCAGATATGCACTATAAGCATTTATATCCTGAAGATTGATCATAAAATCGGTACCAAAGATAATCCGCTCGACAAGTCGTCGCCTCTTTGCACTATCATAGTCATCTAAAAATCTTTGCAACTTGATGTATGATTTATTGTCAACGCCTTGATACGATATATCTGTATAGAAATTATCATATGCATATTGACCGCTTTTCTGATCGACTTCAAGAATCATGTCAGCTATTTTTTTACGCCATTCACTTTTTTCCACTCCACCAAAGTGTGCAAGGTTGAGCCTAAGATTCCCGTATTTTTTCAAAACAGATTCCCACTTATATGGACTGGAGAAATCTTTATATTCATTTTTCACAAGAAAGCCACCGGGGCTGCAATGGGCAGTAATTGGGATGTTATTTTCTATGCAATACTCATATAAAAAACAGACTTTCTCTCTTTCGAATCCTTCCTCAGGCCAAGGATCAAAACCAAGTGGTGGATATACCTTTATGCCCAAGAAATAATGTGAACCCACCGACTCGATGTCGCCATTGAATTTCTCCCACTCTATGGCATCAATGCTTTTACGGCGTTGCTGAGGAGTTACATCATTTTTAAATTCCCCAAAATTATCCTCCAGAATATCTTCTAATTTCATTGAAACTCCCCCACCTTCGCTGTGATTCTTCATTGAATAATTTTTCGTATTGATCCCCATAAACGGAATGATCTGAAAAAGCGGCTGTGGGTGTCCTTCAATATATTTATCCCGATGAACATAGTAATCCCTTATTCCGATACACAAATCTTCAACCTGTGCAACTATAGGCTTCCAGCGAACCTTGTAGGGATGTTTGGATTTGTTTTTATCATTAAGCGAAATTGGACCAAGACGCGGCTCATATGACTCTTTTGGTTCATCATATTCTTTCAAACCAAAATCCATGACAAGCGGAGTCAGAACGATTTTTTCATATTCATTCTTTTCTCCATTACCGATCATAACCAGACCACTATTCAAAGAGAAACTATCTCGAAGATCTTCCTCCATTTGAATAAGACAATCCCCAATATCTGTCTCCATGATAGCCAGCAAATTCATGACATTCGCCAACTTGCTTTTTATTAACAATACCGTAGAAACGCGGACGGCGGGTATTGAAAATATTAAATATAACACCATTACAATAACCGCAGTAATCAAAGTCAAGAGCCAAAAAGCATCCAGAAAAGAAATTTTTACTGGTATCCTGATTCCAAAATAAATCAATATTTCCAATCCAATCGCAAAAAGGAATGGAATCAAAAGAAGAGCTGATGACAAATACAATAATAACTTTCTCTTTACTCCATCATTAAACGTCCTCTTGATCATTGCCGTGAGATTGGGATGGCTCAGATTCATCATGTGGCAATGTGAATCGTAGAAATAGGGCATATCGACCTCCTTTCTCAATGATTGGTATAAGAGAATCCATTAATCCGTCAATAAAAAAGATTATTAAGCCACTTCGGCTTTTCGAATAATCCTGAAACCTCCTCAAGATAATTCAAAAAAACGAAACTATCAGTTTCAGCCGCCCGATTTTTCCGGTTATTACAGACGATATCAACAAGCATATCTGCCCAAGCTTGCTTTCTGGCCACAAAACGAGCGAGTGATTCCGGGCTGACTTGAGCGATTCGGTGTGCTCAAGCCTTACTGCAACAGGTTGCGGAACAAAAACGCCCGGCAGAACTCGAAACTGCCAAAGAAGCGTTTGCGAACCCAGTCAGCTGATAGCACGAGCCGTCCATGAAGAAGCTCAGGCTCTGAACGAACAACTCCTTGATGTTCAATGCCAGTACGGTATTTGCGCAAACTGCTGAACAGGCGCTCGATATGTGGCAAGAGCTCGATAAACATGCAAATTCCTGCTGGACTATCCAGCAAAATCATCGAATACAAGCCCGTAACAAAAAAAGCCGGGAGGCGGCTCTGAAAAAGCATCCTCCCGGCTGATTGCCATCTTTGTCGCGACGCTGATTAAATCTCTTTGCCAGCCATAACGAGGGTCGGCGGTGCGCCGAGGTGGCGGCCCGCCAGGAGCACGTTCCAGTAGAGCCATTCGAAACCGAGTTTGCCATACCAGTTCATCTTGGTCTCCTTCAACAGGCTGAATGGCCCGAGCTTCGGCATCGGGTACTTGCCGTGCAACGGCTCGATCTTGTAGTTGAAGTCGATCAGCGAGGAGGTGCCTTTCGAGTAGACGATGAAGCAGGTCGAGTGACCGTCGTAAATCTCCTCCGGTTTCGCGCCGTAAATCTCCGCCATAATGTTGAACACCACGACATCCGCCTCGTAGTGCGCTACCGAACCGGCCTTGGAGGTCGGCACGTTGGTCGCGTCGCCGATCACATAAATCCCGTCGTGCTTGAGCGCCTTGAGGGTGTTGTGGTGCGTCGGAACGTAGCCGATGCCATCGTCGATGCCGGAATTACTGATGACCGGATCGCCAATTGTGCTCGGTACGATGACCAGCGTGTCGTATTTTACTTTATCACCCTGCACTGACTCGATGTATTTTTCCTTGCCATCGACGCGGTTGAGTTCGAAGCTCGTGGTGATCTTGATGTTCTTCTGGCGGGCGGACTCGGTGAAGACCGCGGCGGCCTTGGGTTTGGTGAAGGCCATCGGCAGCGGCGTCACCAGCTCGATCTCCGACTTGTTTCTGATTCCCTTCTGGGTCAGGAACCAGTCAGCGAGGAACACGAACTCGATCGGCGCAACCGGGCACTTGAACGGCAGCTCGGCGATGTCCATCACGAGTTTACCGCCATTGAACTCCTTGAGCTTCAGGCGAAGCTGATCAGCCGCATCCTTGAAGTAGAAAGAGAAGGCATTCTTGCCCCAGGCATCCATCAACCCGTCATTCTCATCCGGAGCGACGCGGCAGCCGGTGCAGATGACCAGAAAGTCATAGCTGAACGAGTGATTTTTAGTCTTGACCTCTTTCTTGTCGGGCTCGATGCGGGTAATCTCGTCGAGCACGAAATTGATGCCGGGAGTGATGTACTTCTTCCTCGATTTCACCAGCGTGCTCGATTTCTGGATGCCGAACGGCACAAAGAGCAGCCCCGGCTGATAGATGTGTTCGTCGTCACGATCGATGACCGTGATCTCCCAATCCGTGGGCAAGTGACGCCGCAGGTTGTTCGATACAATCGTGCCAGCGGTACCCGCCCCCAATACGACAATTTTTTTAGCCATGGTTCAGCCTCCAGTGCTGTGCTTATTTTGAAAATGGTAAAAGGTAAATGAGGTGAGACCTCAAGCATCATGTCGATGCATCACAAAACGGCCCACCAATAACAATCGTTATGTGTAATCCGCAAAAAAACCCAACGTCCGGGAAATAATCACTTCGGTACCGTAGGAGATCGATTCCCAAAGTCAACGTATATTGATATAACAGGCCTCGTCGTCAGAACAGTTCTTGCTGCCAGCAACTCTGCCCAACAAATGCATACATATCTGCATGAGGCCTGCCTTTAGCCAGAATCTCACAAAGCGCTGACGGCATTGCAACGGAAACAGCTAAACCGATAAAGCTCAATGATTCAACTATATAACCGTATCGTTGATCGATTAAATGAATATATTAAACCTGAAACTTAAAAGCAAACTCGAAATAAGTCATAAACTTTAAGGCCATTCTCGATGCTGGCCCGATCTGGTTGATAAGGAAAAGCGGAATTGCTGATTGCGAGGGACATTGCCAAACCGGCGCACTGTTGGCCGGTTCGGTGGATGAAGACGAAGAGTGAGCGCTACTGGATGGCGTTGCCTTGCAAGCTTATCGCGAAGCTTTCGTTGCGATAGCCTTGAGGATGAGCGACTCGAAATCCTCTTTGGCGAGGCCGCCGCTCACGGCGTTAAGAATCTTGCCATCACGGCCAACGACGATGGTGACCGGAATTGCGCGAATTTTACCTGCTGGCAGAAACTTGCCGAACGCCGCTTCGAGTTCGGGATTGGTCATTGCGACAGGATACTCGACTCCCATTTCCCAGAGGAAGTCAGGAAGCGTCGCCTCGCGATCCCTGAAAGCTATGCCGACGAAGGTAAAGCCCTGATTTGCATACTTTTTCTGAAGTTCCACCATGCCAGGAATCTCCTGACGACACGGCGGGCACCATGATGCGAAAAAATTAACGATATAGGGCTTGCCGGAAAGCTGTGCGCTTGTCAGCACTTTGCCGTCGAGCGTTTTTATCTGGAACGCCGGGGCGCTCTGACCGGCCACGACGGTACTCGCGGGAGGAATCGCCGCGAACGCCTCTGCCGCATGGGCGCTGCCGCTCAAGCCGAGCATCAGTAATGCTGCGGCTAATAAATGTCTGACAGAATTCATAAATCCTACGTGGATTGAGCTTTTCAAAAAGACCGCTGCACCTGGCTCTTTCAGGAACAGAGGCTCGCAAGGGACTATCTCAGTATCGAGGAGTCACGTTGACTTTTTTACAATCCTTTGGTTGTATCGTCTGTCATTCTGAGTCCGACGCAGTCGGGCGAAGAATCCAGAAAATTCTCGTAAAGTGTTACAGATTAATGATGCCATGCTTGCCGAAGGGGGGCATGATGCTCGTGGGGTTTTTGACCGTTGCATCCCAAATCTGCTTGCGAAGCACGGCCCTGTCGGGATAGCGCTCTTTCATCTGGCTGAGCGGCGGGCCAAAATTACCCGGAAATTCTCCATCGCCCATCATGTGGCAGGCGAGACAGTTGCCCTTGTTCCGGTCGGTTGCAACGGCTTTGCCCTGAGCTACCGGAGATACGACCGCCGGGGCCGCCTGGGGAGCCGCCGACTGATCGGCTGCGACTCCGAGCGAAGGCAGCATGAGGATTGCCGCCGCCGCGATAATGCCTGAAGACTTCATATGCCTTTCATTTTTTATGAGTTGAAATTGCCTGTCGTGAACGAAAATCCGAAAGCGTTGGCCGCGAAAGCCGTCAGCTCTGCTCTGCTCAGTCCCAGGTATCCTGTGAAATATTTTTATACCAGTGCAGCGACTGCATGGCCTCGCCTGCAAGCTGATCGGTCGTTGCCTCTATCGAGGTGAGATGAACACCTGCCGGATTGTCCCTTATACCTTCGGGCGTCTGGATATAATCGCCGGAAACCGAGACCGCGTAATCTGGAGCGAGCAGACTGTAACAGAGACTGCCGAGGTGGTGCTCCCCATTTTTGGGGCCACCGAACTGTTCGACAAGCGTCGCGGCAAGCGATTTGGCCTGGGTATTGGCCGCAGTGCCCGATTTGGGCATGGTTCCCACCAGAGCCGCGTCGCCGACAACGTGGATGCCGGGATGCAGAAGCGATTCGAAAGTCGCTGGATTGACTGGGCACCAGCCGGATACGTCGGTCAGGCCGGAATCCGTAGCGATACGCCCGGCTCTCTGCGGCGGAATCACGTTGACGACGCCCCCCTTTTCGTCGCCGAACTCCGTCGAAACGGTCATCTTCGCCGGATCGAGCCGCTCGACCTTTCCGCCGACAGAGGCCGACCGCCACTCGATCTTGCCGGGATAAAGCCGCTCCCAGCCCAGCATGAACATATCCTGCTTGGTAAAAACCTCTTTATCGTCGAGAATGATGACTTTCGATTTCGGCTTGCTCTTTTTCAGATAGTATGCGATCAAACTTGCCCGCTCATAGGGGGCTGCCGGACAGCGGAAGGGATTTTTCGGAGCGCAGATAATCACGTTTTCGCCATCTTTCAGAGCAAGCAACTGGCGACGTAAAAGCTGGGTCTGGGGGCCTGCCTCCCAGGCGTATGGCATTGCCGTTTCGGCAGCCTGGCGGCTGTACCCCTCGATGGCATCCCATTTGAAATCGACTCCCGGCGAGAGGACGAGGCGATCATAGGCGAGTGTCCGGCCACCCTTGAGCTTCACGCTTTTCTTCACCGGATCGATGACCGTTGCCGTATCGTGCACCACCTCCACGCCGTAACGATTCCGCAGAACATTGTAGGTATGGGCGATATCCTGCATCGTTTTCAAGCCGCCGATCACCCAGTTGCTCATCGGGCAGGTATGAAACACCGTTTTCGGCTCGACGATCGTCACCGCAATCGCCGGATCGAGCTTTTTGATATAACGCGCTGCCGTCGCTCCGCCAAACCCGCCGCCGATAACGACGACTCTCGCTTTGCGGGTAGAGGCAAAGAGCGGCGCACTTGACATGAACAATGATGAACCGGCAAGCCCTGAGAAGAGCAACTTGCTGAAACTCCTGCGAGAAATCGTATTACCCATTGATCAGATTGAAATTGAAGGGTGAACACTTCGAAAGCCTGCTACCAGACGAACGGCACAATACTGAACTCCTTATAATCATATATGACCATGTAGTTATATAATGAAATAAGAGTATTTATGCAAGACTTAACGAAGATTTTAGTCATGAAAAAAAACGTGTCGGGGCAAAAAATCGGCATCGAGCAACACGGCTTTATAAAAACCGTAGAGAAGGTAGATTGATGAAAAAGCAGCGCTTACCGAATGCCGACGATGATCGCTCTATTACTATAGAGTATTTCGTATTGGCCAGCTTCGCAATACGGTTGATCCATAACACTCGTTCTGATCATATCCGGTCACTGTAAAAGCAAAGCAGCAATGGCGTCAACACCAACATCGCAACAGAGCCATCTCGCGTCCAGAGCCGCCATGATCGAAGCGGGAATCCGTTGCGCCATTCCCGGATGATGGACGATAACTATATCTGGTCCCGCTATAGCAACGACAAAACCGACATTGGCGAACATCTGGCGAGTGTCATCCGGACGCTTTCAGCGGCGCTACCCCTAAACCGGAAGCTTCGTGCCCTCTCCATTGGATTGAGCAGCGAACCGCAGTTCCGGATACTCGAAACCGGCGTCCACCTGCTTGACATCGATCCGAAGCGCTTGAAACGGTCAGAAAGCACGTACGTCGCCAGAACATACCGCATGTACGGATGATCACCGGCGACTACAATCAGCTGCTTCATGAGGAGGAAAGCGTAAAATCCTTTTTCCGGCAATCGCTCGACAGCCGCAAACTCGACCTCATCACCCTGCGCCACTCACTCTACTATTGCGACATGGATTCATGGCTGCTGCTGTTCAGCAACATCCACAAGCACTTGCTCGCCAAAACCGGCGCGATGCATGCCGTGCTCATGGCCCCCGACAGTCGCGATCCGCTGACGACAACCTGCCTGTACGACCATTTCGCCGGAAGATATTTCGGCATCCGGAACGACCAAAGCCTGCCCGCGCTGAAACGCCGACTCGAAAGCGATCCCGAGTACCGGAACACCCAGGTCATCCTGAAAACCAGCCGGGTTCGCTTTTTCGTAGATGACTTCGAAAAGTTGATGAAGGTGGTCTGGATGATCCTGCTCTATCCCGGCGTCCACGATTACAGCCAGTCTCAGAAAGAAGATATCGTCTCGTTCGTGTACGACCACTTCCATGTAAAAAAACGACCCCTGTTTCAGGAGCAGCATCACCTCGTGATCTACCGGGGCATCGGCTTCAGGGGACTTGCCTGAAAACCGTTACGCCATCCAGGCAGGACTCGAATCCAGCTCGACAATCGTAGCCTAACCGTACATCCTTCGATATTCTTATCAATATTCTACGCCGCACCTTCAGCTTTTTTTCAAGGCGTTCACCTACGTTGTCAGTACATCCTGACCGACAGAATATCAAAAGACAAGAATTTGCTTTCTGAATTATACGGGATAACTGATCCTCCTGATCGTCTGATTGAGCAATGATAAAATGATTGCGTGCATATATAAATACAATGCATGAAACACAATAATATACTTTGATTATATAATACAAATAAAGCTCTATAAGCGAATAAACGACGGATCCAATTAAATGAACAAACATTGCCTTAGCAATAAGGTAAACGTAGCGATAAAATTGATACCGCTATTTTATATCTAAAAAAAACAGATACTCATATATCTGATACACAAATCTTGTACCAGTTCATAATCACAATCATCGATTCAGGAACATCGATCAGTATCATCTACGGCAATATAACGGTTTGTTTGAGGCTATTGCTCAAGCCCCCACCCTTACCACTCTTGCGACCGGTTTAGATACTGAGTAGTTGCTTGTAAATACTCACGTTAAATCTGGCAACAGTTTCCACCAATAATATGAATGCCATGACTTCACGGTGCTTTCAGACATCTATAGTGAAACTGAGTCGATAGAGTATAGAACGAACTACTTATGCAGGAAAATCAGAAGTAATGAAACAGGATGGCAACGAAAAAAAGCATTGAAATTCCTCTTCATATCAAATCCACGCGCCCACGAGGGGCGCGACCTTACCGGTACATGTCGGTATTCATATTTATGTTCGTTTCAACCCACGCGCCTGAGGAAGACGCGACGTAGAAAAAAATCACGAATGACATCGATTACCAGCTGAATCAAACTAAATCAGTGATTTCCATTTTAAACTATATGGAATTAGTTTAAAACCGCCTGAAACACACCATTCATTAATGACGATCCAATATAGTGACGATTTCAGCAAAACAAAAATCTTTCAATCCACGCGCCCGCGCGGGGCGCGACAAGCAAGCCAAAATCAGCCCTTGTAACCTATCTGGTTTCAATCCACGCACTTATCGATAGCACGACTATTTTAATACTTCATCCACCTCCTCTTTTTTTATTTTCAGTGCCCCCCATCAGGAACTCTCAACCAAAATAACATTTCATATAAATCAAAAACACTTTCATCTATTATTTTTATTTATTCTACATTGAATTCAAAACCATCCAAACAACTTGCATAACCTGTCGTTTACATGTATCATAATCTTTCTCGTTAAAAATATATCTCCACCTATATATAATTCTGATATGTTTACCAAAACATTATAGTCATCGCACCTGTAATCAACACGGGTCCAATATGCTCTGAAAGACCTTCCCCGTCCAGCGCAAACCTCATATCCATAACGAAAATGAACAGCTTTTATTACGCATTTGTTGATGGAAGAAAAAAGGAGGATGCTTGACCGTAAATGGACTGAAAAACCTGTGTACACGAGTTGCAATACCTGTTTTTGATCCCATTTCGAGCATTCAGGCAGATCGATAGTATGGTCAATAATGCTATTTACAACCACACAGACCGCAATCACAGAAGGGATATTTCGATTGGGCATCTGGTGGATCAGTTATATTCATTCCCATCCGTTCCGAGCGAGTTCACTTCAATTCTCTGAGACGCAAAGAGCTTTCAACGGTTTATCCACAAGCCATACGCTTGTAACGCTCTCTTACGGCAATCATGATGGGTATACCGTAATCGAAAGCTGGTTGCCAGGCAGCTTCCGGCATTCGTTTCTGATAATGATGCCGCACAGACACGGCATCTCATATGTCCTGACGATGCGCTCCACGCGGTAGCGACTCGACAAGAGTCGCTCTTTCCCTGAGTTATTGACAAGCATTTATTCTTCTTTATTTCGGCACTAACTTGAAAATTCAAACCGCTACGTTTTCTCAAAACAACTCTTGCTGTTATTAGAGGCTGAAAAAAAACACCCGAACAGGCATCTGGCAATATACCGCACGCATCGCGGGAGCAACGTCATCCCAGCAGCTTATGCAGTGTCACCCCGTCAAGGCTGCTCTCGTCAACGCTCACAACATAGTCTTCGAAAGAGCGTGCCGGACCTTCAGAGTCGGATTTTCTCAGAATGTTGATCCTCTCGAATAATTTGTGCGCCGGAGCATTACCCAATGCTGAATTGTGTTCAAAGACGTAAAGTCCGCGTGTAGACATAAGCCCTCTTGCCGCCGAACGGTCATGCTCGAACATGTACAAAAGCGACTCCCAGAAAAGCTTCAGATCATCGTCGGTAAAACCGGTCTTGAAAGCCAGGTGCGCCGAAATAAAACCGTGTGCACGATAGAGTCCGTAGGGAATGGTGTATTTCCGGCCCATCGTACGGTTCTCGCCGCCCTGTTTTTCAGCCTCAGCTTCAGTGGCTACCGCCATTCTGGTGATGCTATGCTCCAGGGCCACCACCTGCTCGACAGAACGGGCAAAAGTCATCTGAACCGGACCGCGAACCTGACCGCAATTTGGGGCCGATTTGAGAGCCATCACGGCGCCAAAGGTTCTGATATCATAATAGTCCTGACACATCTTCTCCCGACCCTTGTTTGTTTCATCTGGAGTTGGTTTCCTTGGCTTGGAATCCTTGAGGGCCTGCTCGATAACCGTTATCACTCCTTTGTCAACCAGGCCTTTATTTTCTTTCAGCCAGCCTTTGATCTCATTTTTATCGGCATCCGCTTCAATGACAAGCAGACCTTTTTCATCTTTCATCTCGAAACGCACACCTTCAGGCAACTCGATTTCACTCATGCTTTCGAGCAACATCTTCTCTAATATTTCTTTCCTTGTCGCTTCACCAATATTGATGCCAAGCTCGTTGAAGGCCTGAAAATGAGCGCGTCCAAGAACACCTTTTTCCTTAACATAAATATCATATGGGCGCTCTCCCCCTTTGACAATCCAGATAAAATTCCTGACCTTTCTTTTCAGACATACATCGGTCACCAGACCAACTCCGGTTTCAGCATCGATTCGAGGAAGATTGCCTGCATCAGGGTCACCATTCGGATTTCCATCCTTCACATCGAACAGCAGGACGAAATCATATCTTTTATCGACAATTTTCATAATTCCCCCTCTTCTCATTGTATAATTATTGATTTATTCAAATCGCTTTTTTGATGATAGTATCCTATGGCAAAACGTGCCTGATCCTCCATCACCAAGCCACAGGGCATATCTGGCGGAATGCTTTTTATTATCTCTGCCAGCAATTTTTCATATTTATGCTTCACCCCTCTCACCTTTATCTTTTCAAGATGGTAATTCTTCATTTTTAACAATTGTGGAAACACCTTCATCGGTGTTGAAGATGCCGTTGCATAATAATGTTCTCTTATCGTGCTATTAATGCCCGGAATGCCCTGTTCCTGTATTTTCTCTAGAACAGCAAACAACCTGCCAAGCAGGTAACCCGTACTCATATTGGTTACATCAAGACTCACGGATATTATCTCCTTTTCTTTGATTGAACGAATTCTGCATGAACGGTTCAGGTAAGCCTTCAATATTCCTGCCTGCATTCGTCTTACATTACGTATGGTACGAATACGCAAGATCGTTTGATGAAGCATCGTTATTGGATACTCTTCACCGGAAATGATCGATCGAACGACTTGTGAAGCCATATTCGAAGGAATATTGTTAATCTTATTTTCAACTGACATTGCTGATAGCAACCAATAAGCGGAATAATGTCCAGTATCATAGCTGGAACGTACGATATCTATATCATTATAATGCTGTCGTATCGCCTCAGTCACGTCACGCGCCGTGCTCTCATGCCAGAATCGTACCGATATTCTCGCAGCATTTGGCACCAGCCCGAGCAAGTAAAATCTTACAGATTTTGCGTCCGTCAAGGCTTGGCAGGCATCGGCGGACAGAAAGGCAATGGCCCTGGCATCTGCTTCAGGATCATCGACAGAGGGAAAACAAAAAAAAGAGGGGAAAAACTGTTCTAACTCGTTTTTGTAGTCTGACCAGAAAACAAGGGTCATATCGCCGATCTGAACTTTATTTTTTGAATTGCGAGCAAGTAGACAGTTCAGTGCGGTCGTATAGGCAAATTCCGCAGATTTGCTTGTTGGGGCATTATAAGCCTGTTCTTTTCCATAAGAGTCGTAACCAGAATTCTTTTGAAAAGAGACAATTTTTTTTGAATCCTTGTTTATAGGAGTATCACTGTGTATACGAGCTATAGGGCTGGACATGCCGGTCAGTAGACATATTCCGCTATTCTCTTCATCAACATCGCTCAAATTGCATGTTTCAATATATAACCTCACATTTGGACGACCTGGAACCAGGAGCATTTCGTGATAAAGCCGAAAACTCATGTTACAACCATTGATTTTTATACATTCATTCCACTTGTCGGCATTTGAAACTTTTTTATATTGATTGTTTTCATAAAAAGAGATCACTGCGGCAACTCCATCATCCTTTTTGAGTGATTCTGGTAATGCGTTGACTTTATTTATAAATGCATTAAACTGTTTCGTTGCCATTTCAATGCTTTTCATATCGTCACCTCTTGGATTTCCCAAAACATAGCCGTAGTGATCCCACAGCAGATTACTGGTCATCCAAGCATTCGAGCCGGATCTTCCTAACGACTTTGGAAGCAAAAAGGTTTGAGCCTTTTTTTTATCTCCTTGCCGCGTATCTTCAAGTGCAATAAAATTTCCCTGATGATCGATAACAATGATAAATGGTACGTCTTTCCATTCGAATCCGGGCGGAGCTATGCCGCTTTCAGGATCGGCTGCTTTTTGCTGGTAATAATTATATAATGCCTGCAAAATCATTTTTTTACCTCTTCACTTTCCCAGTCCGGCACTTCGATGATACCGGAATTCATTTTAGCACGAAAAAATGCTGGCGCGGGATCCTGCGGATTTCTGAAGTCGAGATCATACAGCATAAACCCTAAATCTTTTGTTTCATTGATCGGTTCTTGCTCACCTGAAATATCTTCGATATACCTGAATTCGCAACTAAACTCCCTGCAACCCAGATAGGGTTGGTTGAAACATTGTCCTTTTCTCGCACGGCGTTCAAAAATCGCATAGTATTTTCCTGGATTTTCATCTTTTCTCAACACCTCTTTTTCCCACGCATCTTCCGAGGGGACTGAAACCATATGCCCCCCTTTCATTCTTTCTGACTGTGGTATAAATTCTAAATCAGCATGCAACCGGTACGCGACATCACGAAGCAATAAACTGGCTCTCTGTTGACGATGCTTCAGCCCCCCTTGATTATCTGTATCATCGATATAAATCCCACCGTTATCGCTCATGACAACCGCCAATTCATTGCGGCGAACCGAAATCCATTTGATGGGCCTCAATACTTCTATTTTACGAATCCGCCATTTCACCGCTGGCTTCCAGAAGATGGACTCGAACACAGCACGCGCAGCTGAGGGCGTAATCACATCGTAACTAACACGTTCAACCTTCATTTCAGGCCTCGTAAAACAGGCAAACTCCCCTTTTACTTCAAGACAAAAGGTTTTATTGAAATATTCCATGTGCTTGTTCCCTTGAATTCATTTTGAAAAATGGGACCTCATCACTCTGACCACTGCATGACTATCGCACGTATCTGTCGTGACCATCCAGATCAGAACAAAATTTTGACCATAATCGAAGCGAATACACTTTCACAATAAAAAAGCCACATTGTTTTTTCCGTTTAATAGGGCCTTGACGATCCAGACAGATTTTGCAGTTATTGAACATCTTTGAACTCTTCGCCCACCATTACCTTATCATGAACATGCTTTAGCAGGCGCTCCTTACGGACAATCCATTCGAGCCGCGCAATCCGGGTCATCTGAGACGAACAAAAACCCAAGACCGCTGTCTGGAAATACGCTCATGGTAACAGTCACTAAACAGCGTATTTACATCGAATCACGTCATCTGCTGAAAGACTCAAAAACCTCATGGCTAGTCGTTAGAATTCTCCATTGCAACCTCTTCCTGGCTTATCCCCCTCAAAAAGCAAGCACGACCACCCATCATACCCGAACAATCATGAGACGACGTGTTCTTAACATCACTCGTAAGTCTCAAGTGTTATTGATCTTCTTGAAAACAAAAATCCGATATAATTCGACCATCATGCCACGATCGATCCACGTAAAAACGCATAAATACAGTATATATATAAAGCTTAATCCAGATTGATCGACTCCATTGAAATGAGGGGCTAACATTGACAATGCCCATGAATTCTCCTTTGTGCTCTGAATATTCAATAATTATGCTCATAGAGGAAAAAAATTCTTCAATCTATATGTAAAATAAAAATTGATTCTTTCTATAGCTCTTCATATACATCAAGCCACAACGACAGTACCTGATGAGCACACGCTCATTTGCTCAACATCGAGATGCATTACCTACACGTTCTCTGGTGGGGGTGGAGGGGGGGGCGCGATACTCATCATTACCACCACATGGCTTCGGGACAGTTCATCTCGACATGTCGACAGAAAAGCTCAAGACGTAAATAATCAGTATCAACAACAGGCAAGCATGTGGATTTCGACAACCAATAAATCCTGCATGCTTTCAGGATAAGACGGTTTTAGATAATCCGAAGAAATAGCGACGTATTATCAGTCTATTGAGGCCATGATCGGAAAAAAAATGGAAAAGGAAGCTCGCTCTAACCTCTTAAAACAAATTGTATTTGAGCGAAAAAGTATTTGTCACGAAAGTCTGTACCATAACAAGTGCAAAAACCGGAACATCCCGTTTAATTCGGGACATTCCGGCTTCTGCACTCCGACGGCCATAAATCCCTAAAAGGTCAAGCACAGCAAAGACATATATTTTTGCCAGATATTATGCATAGAGATTGTTTCAACCCACGCGTCACCAAACTCGCGACTCTTTGTGCGTGTAAAAATAGCATCTTACCATCAATATGACAATCATCGAATCTTCAGCGTAAAGACTCACCTCATTGCAGGCAAAAACACCAAAACAAGGTGTTGAATCATAGTATCCCAAAGCAAAAAAACGTATTATCAACGTCATTTATAAAAAATATCCACGTGCTATGATCTGCCGTCATGAAAAACATGCGCGAGCATTTGCTTAGATCTTATTCGTAAATAATAGTTTGGTTTGGTATATTTACTCCAACAGGAAATCGATTAGCGAGGAGTATCTATGGCAAAGTACAAGACGAAATCATGGGAAGTAAGCGATTCATTCTGGGAAAGA